>Ga0307515_10002866_pt1 | contig 36695 bp, 26 predicted proteins | sample 17_EM_MG_FD_194513 | JGI IMG/M metagenome (GOLD analysis project Ga0307515, IMG submission 194513) | Populus trichocarpa ectomycorrhiza microbial communities from riparian zone in the Pacific Northwest, United States - 17_EM | ecosystem: Host-associated > Plants > Roots > Unclassified | place... | reverse complement strand
CCTAGCATATATATACTATTAGAGACCGACATATTAGGATATACTAGCTAAGACCACAGTTACTAGCCAAGCCCCACGATCCAGTTATTAAAAGGCTAACCCTTAGACTAAGTCGCCTTTAAGGGTTAGAACTATACAGGGAGGAGGATAAAAGAATTAGATCTATACTACTAGATTAGTTAAACCTTATTCTAAGCCAGCTTCTACTTAACCTTAAAATAGTAAATAGCGATAGAAATACTATCCTTATTTAGATCTACCTCTCCTTACTACGCAACCTACTTCTATAAGTTTTTATTAAAACAGTAAGCCTTATTAACACCGATAGTATAGTACTAGCGTTTATAGACGAAGACTCGCTTATAAAAAAGCATAATATTATAATAAAAAGACTCCTAGTTCTAAAACCACTCCGCTTTACTAATAGACTCCCATCCGGCTTTATTACCCACTATTTTATAGCAATAATAACAATTAGCCACCATATAGAATCCATGCTCTTCTACGTTATAAAGTTATTACCCTCTATACTAGTAATTCTTGGAATGCCCTAGCTTAAAAAGCACAACCTAAAAACAGACTTCCCCGCCCTAAAGCTTAAGTTTAACTCTAAGTACTATACCTATAACTGTCTCCTATGGCATATTCCTAACTATAACCAAATAGCACTATACGGACGCATCGCACGGCTAACGCTTAGATACTATTAGCTAATAGTAAAAGAGGTACCTAACACTAGTAAGCTAATATATATAGTAAACAAAGTAGAGATTCTGAAAGACTGGACCACTACCCCACCCCTAAGAAAATAAACACCGCTAGAACTATAAGTCCCCCGTATATACCCGCTTAACCTAAGCCAGCTAATAAGATACCTAACTTTAAGTTATTTACTATATATATACGCGACCGCACGTATAATAGCTAAAGGCGTTATAGCTAAGACTGAAACTAGAGTAATTAAGACCTCCCCCCCGTAACGCCTAACCTTATACCCGTCTCCCGCGCGTACTATATAGGGCCACCGCCTTATTTCCGCCCCCCTAGGCTAACTAAGCCGCGCTAGCCTAGCCGTAGCACCGGAAAACTAGATACGCCCTAACCTAGACAACATTAAATACACTTATACTGTTAATTTTACCCAGTTCTATAAATAAAAAGGCGTAAAGGCGATAAGGATCTATATAGCGGAGCTAGTAAAAATGGTTAAATAAGAAGAGTACTAATAGCTACTTAAAGAGCTGCCTATAGGCCTAATAGAAGTACCAAACCTATTAGAAAGGTCTTTCCGCTAACTAATAAAAGGCGACTATACGATAGAGGAAGCCCGTAAAGCGCTACCCCCTTATTTTTATAACTTCCTTAAAATAAACCTAAAAACTAAGTCTAAGTTTCTACGCCAGAAGATAGTTGATACTAATATTAAAAAATTCCTAAAAGGCAAACTAGGATTAACCCGCGAAAATATTTTACAACGCCTACTAAAGGAGTTTTATAAATATATTAAGCATTTCCTCCCTAAGAATGTAGATAAGCTGCCCCCTTACCAACTATAGGACTATAAAATTAAAATTATCCCCGGAAACTAGGCCCCATATTATAAAAATAGACCACTCTTACCTACTAAACTTAGCTGTATAAAGAAGTGGATTAATAAGATGCTGGATAAGGGTTTTATCCGCGAATTAACCTTACTAGCTGCTGCACTACTCCTCCTCGCTATAAAGCCTAGCAGCAGTATACAAATCTGCTATAACTACTAAGGCCTAAATATAGTTACTATTAAGAATCGGTACCTATTGCCACTAATCCGCGAGACACTTAATATACTTTATAGTGCTAAGTACTTTACCAAGCTTAATATAATTGCCGCGTTTAACCGGATCCGGATTGCAGAAGGCTATAAGTGGCTTATAGCATTTATTACCCGGTTTAGACTCTATAAGATATTAGTTATACTATTTAGTCTCTATAACGCGCCCGCTACGTTCCAAAACTATATTAATTATATTTTATATAACGCCCTTAACGACTACTACACTGCGTATCTTAATGATGTCCTTATCTTCTTAAAAACACGCGCCGAGCATATAAAATATATAAATGAAATTATCTAGAGACTTAGTAATGCTAGACTCCAGATTAACATTAATAAGTCTAAGTTTTATGCTACCAAAACAAAATACCTTAGCTTAATTATCTTAACTAATGGCATAACCATAGACCCTAAGAAAGTGCAGGCCTTATAGGAATGGAAGGACCCAACATTAGTTAAGGAACTATAGCAATTTCTTAGCTTCGCGAACTTCTACTAATAATTTATTTAAGGCTATTTTAAGGTAGTTAAGCCTATAACTAGGCTACTAAAGAAGAGCATTAGCTGGTTATAGGGCCCTAACTAAACACAGGCGTTCCAGACCCTAAAAACAGCATTTACTATAGCACCGGTCCTAGCGTATTACAACTATATAAAGAAGACTGTGGTAAAGATAGACGCCTTAAACTAGGCTTTAGGTAGAGTGCTCTATTAAACCGATAAAAGTAATAAGCTTAAGCCAGTCGTATTCTTCTCTGCTAAGTATTTAGCCCCTAAATATAACTATAAAATATATAATAAAGAGCTCCTAGTAATCATTAAGGTATTAAAAGAATGGCGTCCTAAACTATAAGGAACTAAGTAGCTGTTTAAAATTATTACGGACTATAAGAACCTCTAGACCTTTATAATAATAAAACAACTAAACCAGCGCTAAGTCTATTAGGCTAAGTTCCTTTCTTAATTTAACTTTATCATTACCTATAGGCCTAGCACTAAAGCCACAATCCCAGACGCTCTTAGCCGCCTCCTAGGCATTATACCTACCAATACTAATAATAAACGTCTACGACACCGAGACCGTGTTATCTTACTACCAAAGAAAGTCGACCCTACTATCTTAGAAGAACTACTAAGCAAATCCTAAGACTAGAGCATTAAAGACTTTATTATAGTAATGGACCCAGAGCCTAAGAAAAAACCCCTTAAGGAGCTTATTAAGAATGCCTATAAAGAAAACAAACTCGCTAGGAATATATTGGCTGCGCTACGCGAATAGGAAAACCATAAAGCACGCCGTTGGCCTAAGCAGATTAGGAAGCTGCTTCGCTATAACAAATCCGAATATTTAATTATTAACGGCCTAATCTACTATAGGAATTAAGTATTTATCCCTAATTTACCAAAACTCTAACTAGAAGTTATATACCGCACGTATAGTTTGGGCCCTGCGGGTTACCTAGGCCGCGTTAAGACACTAGACCTCCTTAATTAAACGTATTAGTGGCTAGGTATTTTATAGTTCACGGCTACCTTTATAAAAGACTGCGCTCTCTACTTCCGCATAAAGACCTCACACTTAGCACCACCCGGTTTCCTAAAACTACTAAAACTACTAGTCCGCCCATAGACCGATATCTCTATTAACCACGTCGTTAATCTACCTAAGTGCCTTTATAACGGCAAAACATATAGACATATCTTTATCGTTATTAACCGCCTAATAAAGATAAGATACTTTATTCCTGTCACCAGCCTAGATACTAAGGAGCTTATTAAAGCATTTATCCACACTATCTATAAGCTATACGGCGCTCCGAATACCATTATTTCTAATAAAGGCTCTTTATTTATTTCTAACTTCTAGCGTCGCCTAAACTAGCGCCTAAAGGTAACCCTAAGCCCTAGCTCTATATAGCACCCTAAAATAGATAGTTAAACTAAGATTGTTAATACAGTAATAAATAAGTACCTACGCGCCTTTATAAGCTTTACCTAAGACAACTAAGTAGACTGGCTTCCCTTTACTGAGTTTACTATAAATAACTAGGTTAATAAGACCACGGAAATCTTACCGTTCTTTACTAATTACGGCTATAACCTATATCTGGGCGTCAAACCAGCGGGCCCCTAGCTATTAGCCCTGTCTGTATATATAAAGAAGGAGTACCTATAAGCTAATACTATTACTAACCGCTTTAAGCGCATCTTAACCCAGCTTAAAGCCCTAGCTTATATCTCCTAGTGACGCTATAAAGATAACGCTAATATAAAATAAGACAAAGGTATAATATTTAAAAAGGATAATATAGTTATAGTCAGCCTTAAAAACATAAAGACTAACCGGCCTAAGAGGAAGTGGGATAATAACTAGGACGGACCCTAGCCCGTCCTAGCTGCCTATAAAGGAGTAGTTATAGTTAACCTTCTAGACCACATCCGCGTTAATAAGTCTTTTTATACTTTAAAAGTCCGCCTCTAGTTCCCTAAAGAGATCTTAGGTTAAGTATACATTAACAAAGAGGAACGTTGTAATGTCATAGGTAGGATAGCCGAAAGGGATAATAACGGCAATATTACAGATAAGTAGGAATTTAAAAAGATTTTTAATATATATAATAAACAAATAGATGAGCACGGCTTAATATATTATATTAAGTGGAAGTATTATAATAAGGAAACCTAGGAACCCGAGAAATCCCTAAAAGGATGCGAGCGCGTACTACTAAAGTTCTATAAATAACACCCTAAGAAGCTAGGACCCCTAGACTAGGCACAAGATAAGGGAGAGCTATGCTGAGGCCGTGGCCGACCACGAAGATAATTTGGGGTGGTTGAGATCTTATAGAACTTTAACCGCCGGTTAAAGTTATCTAATTAGTTAATTTTATGCCAAGAAATGCCACGTGGTAGTAGTATAGAGTTCTACCAACTCTATTTATTAAGCTAACTAATTAAGATTTTCTATACCCGGTATAGAAAATCGCTATTAGCTCGGTTAAGGGCGGTAAGCGGAAGTAATATCTTTACAGTAAAAATAAGTTACTTATTCGGTTTAGGGACCAAACCTTCTAGGGAGGGGAGTACTGTCACGGCACTAACCTAACGCATACTATTCCGTACTGTCTCGTACTATTTCCTACTATTAGCTGGCCCACCACTAGCGCCTTAGCGGCTGGCCCTACTAATTGTATATAATGCCCCCTTTTACCTTCTTCTCCTCTTTATACCACAATGTAGTTATTTAGCCTACTTGCATTACAGCACTATAACATCCTATTTATAGTCTTATAGATATATTTAAGTTCCTTCTTAGGAAGAAAGAGTAAAGTAAGCTTTAGATAATGTTAGCGACTTAGTTAATCAAGATATAAGCACAGTAAGAAGGACGTGTATAAGCCTATATAATTGGATTATCTATAAACGAGAATCTAAAGCTAGAGAAAGGAAAGGAGAAGGGGAGCAGCGCCAGTCGAAGAAGGGTTCTTTTATGCGGTCCTCTAGTCACGTGACCGCAAAGTTCTGCCAAGTTCTGCTAGTGCCGTAACAATAACCTAAAGGACGTTATTATTACTCGCACTAAAAAGGTGCTAGTAGTTAGACGATTTAGCTACCCATTCCTTGTATAAAGCTTCTCTTTATAGTCCTATTTAGTTAAGTCTTTTAAGGCGAACCCTTACTACTTAACTAATATAGAGCTACGACGTCTATACTATTAATTTAGTTACCCGTTAGTTAATAAACTGCAAAAGCTTCTTAATAAGACTGGCTACGGCTATAATACTAATAGATTTGCTATTAAAGAGCTAACTAAACTCTGCTACTACTGCTAAAAGTTTAGTAGATCTTTAAGTAGATTTCGCTTTACCTTATAAGATAACGTTAATTTTAATTATAATATTATTGTCGATATTATATATATTAGCGGCTCCCCCCTACTATACGTAGTTAATAAAGCAACTTAATTTTAAGCTAGCAGATAGCTACGAGATATTAGCGCTAAGTATACTTAGGACGTTCTATAAATATACTAAATTAATAGCTATTTAGAACTACTAGACTTAATTACTACAGACGCTAGGAAGAACTTTATTAGTAAGGAGTTTAAGCACTACGCCGCTACTATAGGAGTAACTATAAAGTTAGTTCTAGTCGAATTACACAACTCCATTAAAATGGTAGAGCGTTACTATAGTCCGCTATAATAAGCCTACTAAATTATTATAACTGAAATCCCTAAAATTAGTAAGGAGATGGCCCTATAAATAGCTTTTAAAGCTATTAATAATATAGCTGGCCTAGAAGGCCTAGTCCCTATACTCCTAGTCTTTAGAGCCTACCCCTAAATAGTTAAATTAGACGCGCCATTACCTTTAGTTACATAGCAAGCTATAGCTATTGGGGGGGTGATGGTGGGGATCTAAAAGCTATAAGCTAAATAACAGATCGCTAACGCTCTTAATATACAAAATAGATAATAAACTAACGCTATTTATGGCCTCCTACCTAGTTTACCTATCTTAGTCTAGAGAGAAGGCAACACTAGCCAAAGTGGTTATTAAGATAGGCTATATATACTACTTACCGTTAACGGTAAGACCTATACCGTAAAGCTATTAAATAGGCCTATAACCTTCTGCTCTATAGTTATAAAACCTTACCTACTAGACTTATAAGACTTAGTTAAACCATAAGAGTCTGTTAAACTAGCTAAACTAGTACCTTTACTAGCTAAACCTTAATTGTTACCTAAAGCTAAACTACAGCTACCGCTAAAGCGAGGCAGAGGTCGCCTCCGTAAATACCTATTACTTATAGCTGTTGCAAATACGGCTGTTATAGACGCTATAATAGATATAAGTGCTCTTATGGATAATATTATAGATATAGCTGATATCGCTATCTACTTATAGGACGATAATACTATAGATATAGCTAACACTACTATTTACTTATAGAACGATAGTAATACCTAGTTTAGCGCTTTACGGCAAAAGGAGGTTATAGGCCTACTTAAGAAAGGCATCTTTAAGATTATTAAGCTATACGATATACCTAAGGGGATTAAACTCTTTAATTTATAGTTTATTAACGAGACTAAGAATAAGGGAACTAATAAAGCCTTTAAGAAATTATAACTTGTTATATAGGCTTATAATAATTTAGAGAAAGAGCTAGTCCTTATTTAGTTATTAATAATTTAATAAGTTAGCTAGCGGCTAATTCTCTATATCGCTGCTATACTACTATAGATATAACTTTACCTCTAAGACATCTTATAAGCTTATATCCAGTCTACTATAAACCTAAACCGTAAGTTCTATATATAACTACTATATAAGCTAAATAAATAATTTGGAATTAATAAGGACTCTATTCTAAAGGTTATAAAGCTACTTTATAAAGTGCCTAAAGCTAAAAACTACTGGTTTAAGACCTACTATTTATACTACGTTAATTAGCTGTAAATAGACCAGTCCACGTATAACCCTTACTTACTTTATAGCAATAAACCTTTTAGAATTATTGGCCTATAGACTAATAATACGCTATTCTTTATAGATAATACCTTTATAAAGGCTAAATAAAGCGAACTATATAAGGCCAAATTTATAGCTAAGGAGTGAGAGTAACTAACCACTAATATACCAATTAAGTTTAATAAAGGACTTATTTAATTAGCATAAGATAGGAATATTACGCTAATGTAAAGGCGCTAGTATAAGAACCTTAGTGTAGTTAACACTATACTAGTAAACAGTATTAGCTCTAAAGGAGTTATATATAGCCTACTTACGCTAAAGGACTAGTATATCGCTTAACGCGCTAGAGGAGCCTATATTGCCTTAGTCTGTCAGCTAAAGGCTTTATTTAACTTATCTATTACTGCCTAGGTAATTAATCCTAAAGAGGTAAACATAAAGGAGTTAAATAAGTGCCTAAGTTAGTAGATTTAGAACTTATATAGAGGTCTTAAGTTTATTAAATTAGAGGCTAAGACCCTATAGCTCTTAGTCTTTATAAACACTTCCTTTACTAATAATAAAGACCTCTCTTTATAAATTAGCTATATTATCGTACTAGCTAACACAACTAAGAAGGCTAATATTGTTTACTGGAGCTTAATTAAGTATAAAAGAGTTATTAGAAGTGTCCTAGCTTCTAAACTCTATAGAATAGCTTACGGCTTTAATATCGCCGTCGCTATTAAATCTATAGTAGATAAGGTCCTATAGATTAACCTCCCGCTTATACTTTACACTAATTCTAAGTCGCTATATAACTATCTTATATAACTTAAAACTATATAAGAGAAGCAATTAATAATTAATGTAATATACCTATAATAAGCCTATAAACGCCGGCAGATTATAGAGGTTAAATAGATTAATAATAAAGCTAACCCTACAGACGCGATGACTAAGGGGATGCCTTATATCGCTTTATAGCGACTTATTAATATAAACTAAGTTAATATATAGGCTGTAGGTTAGGTAGAGCGTAAGGAATAATATAAGGTGGTTTGTAGGTTATAATAGTGCTAGAGTAGCCACCTACCATATTCTACGGACCCTAAATTTAACCAGCTAATTAGGATTTTCTATCCCCAGGATAAAAAATTGCTATTAGCTCGCTTACCACTAGCGCCTTAGCGGCCCTCGCGATATATCAACCTTCTACCCCTAATAATTCTTCTTTTTCTTTTCCTTAGTGTTACGGGATACCTCCACAATACCTTATATACGTCCACCCGTTTTTACCAATTTAGTAAGTAGAGACTAACCGCGAGATAGCAATCCGACGGTAATCTAATGGCAATCTAACAGCAATCTACGGCATTCTACTATATTCTGCTAAGTCCACTAAATTCTACTATATTTTACTAAGTCTATTAAATCCTACTAAGTTCTGCTAGAACCACAACCCAAATCCTATTCTACTCCGTTTTATCTTAGTACCTTTATAATATAGCATTCTATAAGCTTTGGTTTAGAGGTATTTATATAAGCTGTAACATAGGCTATATAATTACGGACCTATAAAAGGAGCGTGGAAGCTATTACGTATATACTACAAATAGTCTAGAAGTAGACTTAACTTTGGAGTATAGATTAGCCTTCTTTTTAGAGTTGCTCTAGTGTCGGAACGTTAGTTATATAATGTGGTTACAAGACTATAAAGCGAGACTAGCTAATCTGACCTTAGAGCAACCCCTTACTTCTAGACAATAATAATAACTACTAACTTTAACACCGCATACGTACCACTACAAGTGATATTTATGCACGTTAATAATGCGAGTATACCGACAATTATGGATACAAATTAGTTAAAATTGGCGAGAAGTAGAGGACTTGCTCTATATGTTTGGCAGCTAAAAAAAAGAGCCGTATTAAGAAGCTTTTAAATAGAAAGCCTCTATATAAGTTTTCCGTTAATATAATAAAGAGGTCGCAAGATAGGAAGGATTTTAAGAGACCTTAAAAGTCACCAAGGACAGTATATAGGTGTAGACTATATTAAATACCATTATATAAAGATGGCCCGTATTGGCAGAAGTATGTAAATAGACTTAACTTTAGAGAATAAGGCCCTATGTATAATATACACCAAAAATTTAATATATCTATGGCCTCATTTAAGAGTTTTAGTAATATAGCAGAACGACTTACCGCCCGTGCATATACCTCTTTAATTAGCGTATACGGGCCATATTTTATAGAACGTTATTATCTATGCAAGAGATATAGAATAGAAGTTATAGTAAATAACCCTAGGTATAAGTATAGCTAGCTAGGATAAATACTAAAGTATATAATATTAACGTGCCTTCTATATATTAGCTAAGAGGTAATACTTCTAGTAGCTAATATAGAGAGGTCTTAAGGTAGTTACTTAATAGCTTATTAGCTAGAGCGTTCTAAACTAGTTATAAGTTATAAAAAAAAGTGGTAGAAAGTAAAGGAGTAGATAATAATAGACTCTCCTTAAGAGCTCTATAATAGGAGAGTAAAGTTTAGAATACTAGTATATCTATAAGCTTATTATAGTGGTAGTAATTCCTAGGGATAGTAAAAGTAAAGATAGGGAAGACTATAAGTGACTCGTAGATACTATATAGGCGGGGCCTAAAGGTAAAGAGATAGAATATAAAGTTTTCTTAGATAGAGTTTTCTTCTTATATATATGTATGTATGTAGGGCATTAACGGCGTGAGGAAGTAATTCAGTCATTAATTCGAATAGCCTCTCGAAGAGCTACTTTCTTTAGTGTTAGCCATTCTATATACGGCTCGTGAGGTTCGTCGCGCTTAAGATACTCTTAAGGATTGATATAACTCGGGGCAGAGGTAGGGACAACTATAAGATTAATTTAGATAAATGTATTAATTAAAAATAGGGGGTATCCGCCCCACGGACTATTCGCTTACGCTTATAGTCCTACGCAGCTCAACGGAACGTGTACCCAAGATTAAGCCTTACCTATTTCCTTATATAATTGAATTACCACAACCATGCCTACAGAATCTAAAATTATTGAGATACGCGTGCAAGATGCACTTCGTGAGTTATCACGTATAGAAACACCTAATATTCGATTGGCAGCCCGCCTATATAACGCGCTGTTTAAACATGTCTATAACCGCGTTAACGGCATTAAGAGCAAGATGTAGAGGCCTGGCAGTAATAGGATGCTTAATTAACACCAGGAGGCTATACTCCTATCCTATATCGATTAAATGGACCGCCTTAGAGTTGGTACGCTGTTTTACCAGGTCCACAATTGCGCGTAGTATATCCTTAAGCTCCATGCGCCTAACGGCACCGAACTACCTACTCTTAGACGCGACTAGACTAAGAGATTTCTTAAATAAAACCTAATAGTGTATAAGGTTAAACAGAAGCCTATAGAGATTAATTAAGCTACTATAAACAATCCTATCGCGATATAGGAATGGTATACTTTATATAGGAATATAAAGGAGTAATAGGGTATTTTACTATATAATAAATACAACTTTAATAAGTCTAGATTTCGTATTAGAATTAGTAGTAGCTAGTGGATAATTACGCGTATATTAGACACTAAGAGGATACACTCAGCCAGCAAGACAAATCGCGATTTCGCGTTGGTGTTAGAGGCTATATCTAGTAATAGAGTTGTACTTGCTCTAGCAGTTATTATTAAGGGCCAATAAATTATATATTAACACCTTAATAATACAAGTATACCTAGCAACTATATGCTAGGCGCTTAAACTAAAGGCTATTTAAATAACAACCTTACGTTTAATTGGATTCAGCACTTTAATAGGCAAAGCGCTGCTTAACAGATAGGTGCGCATTGGCTACCACTACTAGACGGCTATGGTTTATACCTTATAAAGGAATTTATAGAATATTATAAGGAGAAGAATATCTATTTATTAGCTATTCCGCCTTATATAAGCCACTTTCTACAACCGCTTAATATTGTTCTCTTCTAGCCGTTTAAGCACTACTATAGACAGGCTGTTAAAATGGCTGTGCAAATAGGCTATACAAACTTTAACACTATTAAATTCCTTCACGCTCTGCACTAAATTTATATAACTATATTTAAATCCTTATCTATTCTATTAGGATGGGCAAAGACTAGCCTTATTCCGTATAGTCCTAAGGTTATATTAACCAGATTACAACGTTAAACAGCCATAGTACGTCCATCTACGCCACTACCTATAATACTATAACTACCGTAGCTACAACCTATAGTGCCACGGACGCCTAATACACCGCGTAGCTTGCAGATAACAATAAACCGGGTTCGCAGCTTTATTATTAAGCAGCCTAATAGGGTAAGGAATCCTTTATTAATGCTTTATAAGAGCGCCAGGAAGAATACCGTGCTTTACTTATTAGTAGAGGAGGACCTACATTTAATGTAGGCAGTAGTATGCGCCCGCGCAAAGCGTTAAAGGACTAACCAACGGGTTGTTTAAAAGGGAGGCTTAATATCTGCAGTAGATGGACGGCTTAAAGTATTATAACGAGTTCAAAAGGAAGCAGAGAAGGCAGGTAGGGCGGCTGCACGTGCAGTAAAGAAGTAGGTAAAGGAGGACGCTATACAACGTGCAGAGGCCTCAGACTCGTAATATTTGGCAGGATTGTAGCTAGGCTATTGCTTAAGGTGCTCCACTAAGAATTTCTATATATATATATAGCCTACGTAGAAATCTACGGCTTTAAAATCATGTAGTGGGGCTCGTGTTCCGTTGAGCTCGGTGTTCCGTTGAGCTGCGTAGGACTATGAGCGTAAGCGAATAGTCCGTGGGGCGGATACTATGTATTGGAGAACGAGCTTTGTTTTAGTAGGTAAATATACTAATAAGCGAGCGGTTTCCCTGATAAAAATGTCCTACAGTGATGTGCACGACCAGCTTCCACCCCCCCTCTGGAAAAATATTATTTCGCTTCAGTACGCGGGCTCGCCAAATCGCCACCAACAGTTTGTGGCGAACACATGCGCCTGCACGCAAGGGCCTTTTTGGTTGCCCTGGAGAATCGCCTTGGTTGGCCGGGGGAATCGCCTTAGCTGGCCACGAGAATTAAATTAAAGACGTACGCTCCCCTTATTGTGGTCGCCAAAACGTAAATACAACACTGTCTCTGCAAATTGCTGATGAAATTTGGCAATATCGTACGGGTGGAAACCTCACGATATTTGACAAAGATCACGACACTACGGAGGGAGGCTGGTCGCGAAGTCTGCCAGAAGTAAAGTTCTTGCAGCCAAGCATGGGCGTTCGCTACGATTGCTGGCGAGCCCGCGTACCGAAGCGAAATAATTTTTTTTTAGAGGGGGGGTGGAAGCTGGTCGTGCACATCACTGTACGACTTACAGCTTTGTTCATGACCAGCTTCCACCCCCCAACTGGCAAAAATTTATTTCGCTACGTGCACGCAAGGTCGTTTTTGGTTGCCCTGGAGATTCGCCTTGGTTGGCTAGGAGAATCAAATTAAAAACGTACGCTTCCTTTTCTCCCCCTTAACTACGCCTCCGTTGTGGCCGCCAAAACGCGAATACAACGCTGTTTCTGCAATTACCGATGAAATTTGGCAATATCGTAAGGTGGAAACCTCACGATATTTGATAAAGATCACGATACTGTGGAGGCCGATCGCAAGTCCGCCAGAAGCAAGGTTCTTGTAGCCAAGCATACGGCTTTGCTACAATTACTATGTACAGCTGGTGGCAACGAAGCGAGATTGGATGCGCGTACCGAATTTGAAATTTTGGAGCACTCGCTCAAGGGGGGGTGGAAGCTGGTCGTAAACAAAGCTGTATTCGGGTATGCCTGCTGGTAAAATGGGTCCTACGGTCATCGATAAGAGCTAGCCAATAGAATCAATGAGACCAAGCCTCCGTTCGCGCACGGTCCAATTCTCGTAGATCCCTACCAGCCAAAGGGATACCAAAAATAGGTAAGAAATACGTTAAAACGGTGGTGCTTAATACTTAAAAGGGTATGAACTTATGCCGTTTGATAGCCCAAGGTCAATAGGCATTGACAACGAGATGTAAAGAGGCGGTGTAATTGTCATAAATTGAAAAACTCCGGGTAGGTGTTTTCATATCTCCAATTTTCTAACCTCAAGCACATCCGCATCAGCAATATCATCAGCATTGACAGCATCCCAAAACCCAATCCTAAAACGCCATACCCCCACCCAATCCCATCCGCTCCTACAAACACCCAAAAACCGCCCCAATACGTCCAACCAAGCCCCTCACGCCGCACCGGCCTCTCCCTCCTTCCCCCCCGCCGCAACCCCCACCTCTTTACTCAAATAGTCCGGCTCCTCCGCCTCCTCATACTCGCGGATCAAATCCTGCACGACCTCTCTGGCCTCGTCGAACTCGCCCAGGCCGTCGGCGAAGGGCGCCTCACGCTTGTACTGCTCGAGGAAGGCGTTGCGCTTGCGCAAGCGGTCGTACTGGAAGACGATGCGCTTGAACAGCGTGGCGATGCCTGTGTGGTTGGCTAGCATGAGGCCCGACACACGGTGCGACGACGGGATGTACGGCGATTTGCGCGTCAGCGCCACTTGGATTGAGGCCGGGCCCCAGGGGATAAAGGTTGCGAGGCGGCGCTCGCGGATGCGGAGGAGGGATTTGTGGACCTGGATTTTTCTTGCGTTAGAGAGTGAGGGGATGGAAGGGGGGAGAGTTGAGGATGCTTACGTCGGTGGGGTCGGCCTCGCCTTGGATGATGTTTAGGATGGAGATGTAGCAGCTCTTTTTGCTAGGGTTGGTGGACACCATGCGGTTCTTTGGTTGGAGGAGTCGCCGCATGACGTCTAGGACTGTGGTCTTCCGCACGGTCTTGGCTTGCTCGACGTTCTCGCCTGTGAAGGGTGTGTAGGAGGTCATGAGGAAATGACAGCGTGGTGTAGGGATGAGAGAAGCTACGATGCCAACAAGGTCGTTGTGCATGTAGCCGGGATATCGGAGGGTAGTTGTGCTTGCGGACATGACGGTTGATACCTAGGATGGATAAGTAGTGATGTAGTATTGAAGCCGGTGTTTAACGTACTAGCTGATTCGTCTGCGCAAATGAAGGTTCTTGGACATGTAATCTGTCAGCTGCGATTCTCGATAGTGCTCCATTGTCAAGAACAACCTAGAAAGATTAGCCAGATGTCTTACAGCAATATTGTCTTCTACATACCACCGAGTCGGCATTTTGGGTCAATCTCCGCATCGAGAGTAGGCTGTTGTATGGCTGCACAACAATGTCTCCGGCATCATGAGTATCAGGAAAGACAGAATACGTCTGGATCAGCTTCTTCGGAAATCGATCGTTGAGTCTTTCAAGTAGAAAACTTCCCATTCCAGAGCCAGTACCACCCGCAATTGAATGTAGTAGCATGAATCCCTTTCACAATTAGCTTATGGCAGCACCACAGCATACCAGGTATCCTCACCTCTAGAGAATCACTGCCGTCAGCCTCCCTGTCAATCATATCCATAACCTCTTCGTGTACCTGCTCCCCCATGGCGTATCCCGCTCCCCAATTGTTTCCCGCACCGGTGCCATCTTTGTGGATGTAGAAGTTTTCCGGGTTATATATATTCTTGTAGGGGCCATTTTGTATTGCATTGAGTACCTAGATATAACCTTAGTCCAGTTTCCTTCACTCATGTTAATATTTGATCTCGGTGGAGACATACCCGCGGTTCGAGGTCGAGTAGTATAGCGCGGGGGATGTATCTCGTGTCGTCGGACTGAAGGCATATATTAGTAGCTGTGCAGCGCTTAGGGGCCGAGCTATTTTCTACCTGATAGAAGAAGACGTCTTTCCTATCGCCGCCTTCTGTCGCGAAGTCTTCGAGGTTACCGTCCTGATTGATGCCATGTTCTTGACAGAGCTGCTGCCAGAATTGACTGCCCACTAAATTTCGTAAGCTCACATTCAAGCAAATCGTCATATGTGTCTAGCATGGGAAGAGGCGCAACAAGAATCCATGCAGTGTGGCAGATAGTAGAGAGCATTCGGAGAGGGTATGTAGAGTCAGGACGCACCGCTGTTGCCGCACTGGCCCGCCTGGAGTGTTATTATTTCTCTGTAGAGAGCGTTAATAACATATGTATTAGAATCAAAGAGGTCAACAGGTACCTAGGCATTTTGGTGGTGATGTGGTTGTTTGGCGGGCTCTGGTGGACGCGTTGCGGGGAGTTAGTGTTGCGAGGACACCACACCTGGCTCGCGGTGAACTTTCCTTATTTTCACAACATCAGGATCGAGATTTGACTGAATTCGTAATACATTATTGCGAATGGATGCTTCCACCATCAACTCTCGTTGGCTTTGAGTGCACCATATCCGTGTTCTGCCTGAGCAAATCCCGAGACTCTACAAACAACACAAAAGCCTCCATCTCCAACATCGAACCACCATGTTATGTTACAGCCCATTAATCCTCAACCGTCGGTCTAAAAAAAATCTTTTTGTCGCCAAAACCGAACTTCCTTCTAAACAGGAAACCGAAGACCAATGCGAAGAGATTAATCCGGAGCACGCCCAGCCACACCATTATCCCGAATCGCTCCTTCACACCCTCATGCCATCCGTCACGAACTTCTAGGAAAAGCTTTGGGTCGTCCGTTATTACACCATCGAGCTCTTTCCTAATACCCCATCGCATTCGCTTCTCATCATTGACGGTCCAGGCAAAGATAGGACGTTGAAGGGTCTTGGCTTTCTTGATGAATGCGCAACCCCATGGTGTCATGAGAACTGCCTGGAGAAGATTGAATGAGACATTTGGGATTTTGAGGAAGTCGCTGGCGTAGAGGATGGAGAAGCCGATGTGGGTGATGGGGAATCCCGGGAGGTAGTCGTCGCAGAGAGGCAGATATTTCGCTGCCCAGCAACCTAGAACGATCCTCTCGTGCCAGGGACGGTTTTGCGATGGAGGTACCCGGCGAATGGTCTCTCCAATCAATCGCATAACATCATCAGCGTCGTTGTCAAGCTGCAAAGAGGTCAGTTGGAGAAACGCTTTTCACTAAAGTGACTTACCTTGATGTCTAGCAATACCCAGATATCTTCCAGACCAGGGCTGGCTAGATACTCGAGCAAGTCTGCAAGTAGCGGCATTGATTGCTGAGGATCCTTGAGAGTCTTTAATGTGCTTAGAAAGTTCCAGTCGCAGTCGATGATCTTTTCCGGCCTTCCGAAACACCTCTTCAGATTCGCATCCTGGTTTCTGGATTAGATCTCTGACAATATTACGATTTAATGCTTGAAGCTCACGTGTGAGAGTACTACAACGCCGTCCTTGGATAAATGGATGTCTGTCTCTATGGCATGCGCACCAACTTCCACAGCACCTTTAAATGCGCCCATGGTGTTTTCGGGGAATTTTGCTTTGTAACCCCGATGAGCAATTGCTTGTGGAAGACGTCTACCACTGATGCCTTTCCGGGCAAAAGCGAAGGTAGCTTCTCACATGTTAGCGACAGATGTTGGAGGACGGAGTTGATAAAGCGCACGAGTCGGGAATTCAGTCCGTGGATAGAGCAATGATGGCTCTGCGGGCTTGTTCATGCTCTTAAGGCTTTTGAATTCCGGTGGAACAGCCATCCTCTCCAGTAATGGAGTTTCTACAGTGATGTTGTCCATGATGGTAGCTCGCAAAGTATCAGAAGTAGATGTGCGGAATGCAGAAGTGATGGATACAAAGGAAAGACGGCAGGAAAGGTGGAAAGGAAAGGTAATGGGCAAGAACTACTTGTGTACTTCACAGGGCGTCATATCATGCCGCTTCGACGGACAATTGCGGTGCTTGGTGATGCAGGTGGTACAGGAGGCGCGAGATTAAACGGGCAGCGTGTGAGCAGCATACGGGTTGGGTCCACTCTCTTTGGGCAATAGAAGGTATTGGGTCTAACCCGAGACCTGGTCAAAACCCCGCGGTGCTCGTTGTCTACACCCATTCGAGGCATCAATCCTTGGCTGGAACTGCAGTTGTCGGACAACATTCGGCGGGGCTAAGGTTAAGCTTGTTCCAAGGGACTTCTCGGATGTATCGAATCCGACGCCACGCACCAACAGTTTTAGGAAAAGCCACCGGATATGCCGCCCCAAAAAGTGCCCCTCCAACCGTCCCCCCAACCTTGACCCCGACCTGCTGCGAGATTATCCTGGCTTTGGCTCCCTGTTGCATCTCAGGTGCAGACGAGGGCAGCATTTCCTGGATTTCCACGACGTCGTCAGCGTGGGCGCTCAGCCGCCAGCTGATCCCGTCGTCGCAAGCTCCACCTGACCCAGCGCCGACAGGCTGGTTGATCACCACGAGCCGGCAACGCCACATGGAGCTTAGCCAGCAGATCAGTCGCAGCTAGCGCGAAGCTTGGCCATGCCTCGATGCCCATTTTGCGATCAGAACAGGTCTGGAAGACACCTTCCAAGCCCACTTTGCACGCCTTTAACCCCTAAAGGCCTACCAAGCCTCTTATCCATCGCGCTAATGCCTACTGGTTGGCAATTATTCTCCGACGATGCAGACATGCGGTCAGCTTCTCTGCCATGCTAAATGCCCAGATTTTCTCAACTCTGATCTAAAAACGCCTCTCGCTCGTTTACTGCGACGACATCTGGTCGTCATCCGCCCAGTCAGACATCACTGTGTTGCTTTTGCCGTAACGTAACAGCCACCCAGACGGGTCAGTCACCTAAGACTTCGGGTGACAGTCCCCCGAAGCAACTCCACCTGGCTTTTTCGCCAGGTCGGCATGTCAAACATGCACTTTCTTTCCAATCTTAGTGCATCTGTAGCATTTGAACATCACACACGGATACCCGCTGAGAGAAATTCACTTCGCCACATTTTTATGGTTAAATTCGCGCTGTCACTTAAAAGACGATCCAGAGAATCTATTCAATGAAGCGTGATCTTCGCCGTTGACCTAACGCATGCGATAACGTCCTAGACCAGATCGACATTGCGATCAGCGAGGCTGTGTTAACCTTCTTTTGGGTGGTGGGGACACGGCTCGGGACGAGCACCCCTCTCAACAAGCGGGTTACCCTTTTAGCGCATAAATTCTTTCCTCTTTGGGCATTCCTCGCTACTTTTGTCGAAGATTCTGCTGTCCAAATTTTGCTTGTGGTTGACTTAAGCGTTCCTGGAGAAGTGCTCCTTCGTGCAGGAGTCACGCACTAGCCGTAGAGAACTTCAGCATGCCATACATTCACATGTCCGTTTTCACGGGATCTTGTCGCCTTTCCTGTTCCGCAGCAGCAATATTACGAAGGATTGCAGCACGCTCCGTTCCAAGATGCGACTGCGCTGCATCATCACGCCCACAGGGTGGTGGCACAGCGCCACGGCATATCCGGAGAATATGGCGGATGCGAGATCAACACTATGAAACTCAGGAATCCAATATCGGGTCAAAAACCTGGTCGTTTAGTCACGATTCGCAACCATTCATTAAACTTTGTTTGCAGTTCAGAACAATTTTAGCGTAGCTTAAGACAATTTCTCTTGATCCAAGATAATAGAGAAACGTCCGCTATGAATCAAGTGCTCATCCAGAATGCTTATGGCGTGTAACGGCTAACTAAATTGCGCCTTACGATGAAATTCAAGTTCGCAATTTGAACCTTAAACACAGGAACAGCGTCAAATGTCCAATATTAAGATACTTTCGACAGGTAAACTTTACGTTGAGAACTTTCTACACAGTCCAAGCAATCACAGTACACTTCAGCATTTTAACTTTACAGACTCACAAAGAAAGGAGAAATGGCATCCTCATCTCTCCAAAACCACCCCACGATGCTCCTTACTACCCAACTTATAACATCATCCAATCTACCAAATCGCCCTCTCATTTAACCGTCATGGTGACCAGACGCGTCGCAAACATGAGTCTTAGCACCGCTGCGCGCGTCACCGCTACAGCACCAGCTTCCTCAGCCTCCCTTATTCACGGCCCGACTGCTATTCGGCGCATCAGCTCCGGGACTCAGACTACCGTACCTCTCCTGACTCCAACCCGCTCCGCTAAGCACTCGCTGAAGAGCGCCTCCAAATCCGCACCCGCTCTATACACCTCATCCTTCTCGTCTAGACCGAGCACGGAGGCCAACACCGCGAGGCCCCCCAGCCACGCGAAGCCACAGGAAGAACAGAACCCCGCAACGCTTGAACTGAATAAATGGAGGCAAGACTCTCAGCAGGACAACCGCAGTGACGAGACTCCACCATCGCCAGGGCACACCCCCTGTGACGGCAACGATGACGATGGCGGGGCCCGCTGTGCTCGATGAGGACAATGCTCCGGCTGGAGGAATCCTGGGTGCTGCCCGATCCTATCCCGCAAGTGAAGCCGGACGAGCTGGTCGATCAGTGGTCTAACGAATCGAGGAGCGGGTGGGCTGGGGAATGGCGCGGTGCCACCACCGATTGCGGATTCGGGTATCTGCGAGGCATTCACGTTTTTTGGTGGTGTCGGTGAGGCTGCTGGTGGCGATGGTTCTTCGAGTGGCTGTGGCTCCCTCGATGACTCCGCAAGCGGATGTCGCTCTTCAGATGGTCGCGGCTCTTCGAAGGACTGGCGGGAAGGAAGTTGGGGTGAACGAATGAGGAAGACCAGTGTGACACCTCCTAAGTAATTGACGATCCAGATTTTAAGATATCTGAGAGATATAATGGGGAACTGGGCCGTAAACTGGGACTTAGGATTGAGGGGGATCGAAGAATGAAGGCATAAATCATTACGAAGAGAAATGAGGTGTAGCAGGTCCGTTAGCGGAGCAACTCAGGTAAACGATAGAAAAACAAAAGCACAGCGTTACAAAACAGGTTGCTCCAAGCCCAACCATTTTCTACCAAGCATTCCCGTCATGGTCCGTTTAACATGAGGCATGATGTCTCATCATAATTTAGTCTACTACGCATTAGCACTACTCGATCAAGTATGCTTGGACCCATAATTGTGGTGAAGTATTTCCAATCATTACAGCGTCTTCGAAGCGCATCGCTTATTGGAACAATGCTAATGATAAGAGATAATAGTCGAAAATAGAAGGATCCAGCAGCTGCTTCAACATTTATAGTTGATGCTTAAGAGCAAGCATTGTGATATCAGCTGAAGGAGAGTTCTGGGTTCCTTCTAGAGTGGTGGGGGCTTGACGCTGAAGTCGGAGTAGGGTATAAAGGTGAAGTCGCGGTAGATTCCTAGATGCCATTCGGTAACATATTCAGGAACTGCATAAACGGAATGCCGGGATCAATAGTGGAGCTTTACGCGCAACGGTTTGAGCTTAAGCCAAGGCACATAGTGCATCGTTGGTAAAAGATCCCCGGACCTTATCGATACCGAGAAGAAACTACGTTACACATAAACGCGGCAAACGTCAGACTGGCTTCAACACCCGGGTAACTCGAATGTCTATGTTTCATAGTACAAAAACGGGCTCAGGCCACCAAGACCTAGTGCCACATGCCGGAGATTAGAATGCCCGCTCGCTACAGCCACCACGGTAAAGGTAGCCTACAGGCAATGTCCGGTTGTCGTGCATGCACTTTTCCGAAGTAACGGCAGGTTGTGGCTTCGGCGGGGAGTTGCAGAGCAGTCAATCCCGGATAGCGGGCCTGTCCGGCTCGTAGCAGACGTACTCATGGCGCCATCGCAGTTGGCGGCAACAAGGGATGGGCAGCAGAAAGTGAATACAATGAGCAATATCAAATGCAACAGTGTCTTATTACAGCTCTGAACGGAAGAGATAACGATTGAAAAACCGACGTGGATTGGCCCAGATGCATTACCTCCTAAAACCACAGATACCACCAAATCTTACAACCTAGTGCACGTTAGCGCTCAAAAGCAGTTCAACACGATGTACAAGATTCTAAAGCTGGAGTGGTGTTTTCACCTAAGTGAGAACGAAGGGAATTCCTGGCTTGATGGCTGCAGCCCCTTGGCCCAGATATGCAGCTGCCAAACACGCGTCAAGCCACGCTTCGAGGTGTTGCGGGGTTATCATGCATGTAACTAGCTTGACCGCTCCAGAGATTAGCTGAAGCACAGCATGCCTTTGTTATTTGTCCTTTGGGGGTCCTATGTGACACCATTGGAAGCGCGCGGTTCCATCACATGCATAATTCTGAGACAACCTTCTTATTTGCATATTCGTGTAAAAATAACAGTCGGCCAGTCAAGAGCTCTAGGGTCCGCAATAAAGGGAGAAGAATAGCAAAGCCATTGCGTTGAAAACTATGATCCAGTGGGAGACTTCCAAACTAAGCCTGGTGTTGGTCGGACGTCTGGAAGAGAATATCTAGACGCTATGCCTACCTAGGCAAATTGGCGTAATGCCAAGACCCTCTCAAGCAGTTTTCCACCCCTACCTCCGTACACTGTTGATAACGCAAAAACACCGAAGCAGGGGAGATGATATAATACCCAGGACCGGTGGGTTGAGAAACATCAATATGAAATGGAAAGCAGGCAGCGAAGCTTCTTGGCCTTGCAGTTGCTGATAATGCCGATGCACTCTAAACATAAAACTACTACTCACGTCTGCCTAAGTGACTTGAGGGACGGTTCGGCTCAGGATCATGATTAATATTGATATCCGCGTGGCCAAAGGACACAAATCTTATTGTTCTATGTGGACGGCTGGATTTGATCAATTCTTCGCTTCCTACCTTCCAGTTAGCTCCAGTGTGAGTGTTGAAATAGACGATCAAGGGGAGTCAAATGGAAGGATGATTCATGATATTTGATGGAGTAAGAAGCTCGTATATACGTGAGTAATTAGGTGGCTGGTAACAGCCACGGTATATTGGGCCCAGCCACCTGGTTTTCAACAGTGAGCTTCAGATCCATGCAAAAAAAAAATTACTGTCTCGATTTCATCCATATATCTAGATGTATTCTGACTATCTTGAGGCACTTCCTCTCATCGGAGAATTATTAAGAGCTCGCACTTTTACGAGCGTAGTTAACTCAACTGTTGTCTCTCCGAGCATAGAGGTCAAAGTTCCCATGTTAACCTTCATTATGCACTCCTTGTCAATATACTCTTACCCATTTGATGAGCTTGAGGCGGATGGGTTATTTCGTAATTCGAAAGGAGATGCTTCATATCAATCTAGAGGATAATTGTGTTTGTGGATCATGATGGCCCCAGGACCTGCGGAAGATCCAGGACCAACTAGTTTGCAGTTAATATGGTAGTGATGATACTGTCGATCGGTAGTCCGTGCACCGATTGTAAGAAAAGAATGAGGGGAGGGGGGTGGCAATGGAAACAAGGGGTACGTCAGCGAGTCAAGACGGGGTAGGTGACCGAGTCAATGACTGAGTCAATGGGAGGTAGCTGAGTCGGTGACAAGACAACCTGATTCAGGTCGACAGATACCAATCCCTCTCACATGCTCGAGGCAATTTTTACCAACTGAAAATTTCCATGAAAAGTCTAATAATTGAATTGTAGGAACTACTTTTTTTTTTTCAAGCCTCCGCCGCCCTGTTGGGTTTGTGATGCACCAATGAATAAATGTCAGTAAATCGTGAATTCAGGCTAAATCCATTCAGCACGCCTCACTTTACAGATACTCATACTTCAAGCCTCCCTAAAAATTGCTAGTCAGTCACATCTTCTCGGAAGCTCCGGACCAGTCTAAAGTTTATCGTTTGGAACACCATCTAAATTTTGGCGGTCTCATGTATGTTCATCTACTTTGATTTGATCTGGGCTATGGCGGGTTTGGACCAATTCTTCCATTTCATTGAAACTACTTGGGTGGTCTCAAGTACAAGGCATGCAAGTTTCACTCATCGACATCCTCCGCAAATCATATGACAGCAATACCAACGAGAGTTACACAATAGTTCTTCCCGTAGAAACGCCGTCAGGGCATGTCCTTGATACTGATATTAGATCATTAATCGTGGGAAACAGTGTCCCACCGAGCATGCATCGTTCACATTCATCGTCGCACCACACTCCCCCGCGCTGCTTAACTAGTCTCCTTAGTGATTCCAGACACCTTGCTCAGAAGAGACTCGTAACGGCCCTTCCAATATGTAACAGCCTCATGCTTGGAAGATCCATTTGCGCCGTTCTCTTTATTGCGGCTACTCCCAAGCTGGGCTTCAAGTTGGGCTTCAAGTTGGGTGATTTTCTCATCCATCCTAGCGCGTTGGTCTTCCGCACCTTTCTCCATCTCCCTAGCTTTGGCAACCTGGTCCTTGTAACGCTTGGTAGCATCCTAGGAAAGAGAAGAATTAGCAGATTTTTAACAAAGAAGCGTCTAAAATACGTCAGACGATTGTATAAAAGAAATTTTGCAGTTGCCTAAATATCCGAAGCAATTCACAGGTCACACTAACTGCACGTCTCAATTGCGTACTGATTAGTCGCTTACCTTTGCAAGCGCCTGCCATTTTTCGAAATCCTCATCAAGCTTGGCCTTCTTAGCTTCCACGTCCTGTACCTTAGCCTCCAGATGGTTGTTGCTCGTTGACAGCTTATCAATTGTGGCTTGCAATTCGTCGATCTTGCGCAAGCCTTCGTCTAGGACGGCCTTGGATGCTTGAGTATTCTTGAAGGTAGCCTTCTCGGCAATAAGCTCGTTGTTTTCCAGCTCTAGCTCCTCATTTTCTCTCTGCAGCTCCTCAAGCTTGCTTTGGGGTGACTTCTTGTCAATCTGAAGCTCAATGATCTTGCTTGTGTCTTCCGGTAGACCCTTGTTCACAAAGAAGGTACTCTGTTCTGTCTTCAATTTGGCGATCTCCGTATTCGCCTGCTCGAGTTGGGCTTTGAGCTCATCGATCGTCTTCTTGGTCAAGCTCAGGCTCTAGAGATTATGTTAGCAATATGTCTAAAGGGACTGATGTTAACCTAAGAGCGGCATACATGAGCCAACATCCCAAACTCGTTTGACTGATCATTGTACTTCTGCAGTTGCGTTTTACTAAGATTCATCAAACGGGTGGTTTCCGCTCTGTTAGCCCCGTCTTGAAGCTTCAACTCCACAGACAAAGCCTCGGCGGCCTGGCGAAGCTTGATCTCCTTTTGAAGATCCTCTTGAAGTGCAGTAGTCTCTGCGGCTACTCTATCTTTAGCCTCGCTGGACTGTTTCACCGCATCGAGCGCATTCAGCTGACTTTCATACAAAGTGTTGCGCAACGTCTGATTCTCAACCTCGAGGTCCTTCTTAGTAGCGACTAGATTCTTGAGATGAGTCTCAAGGTCTTCATAAGTTTTCTTTTCATCCTTTGTAGAAGCCATCATCTTTTCCAGGTCTTCTTTAGATTTGTTGAGCTCGTTCTTAAGTAGACCACGATCAAGAGTCAGCCTGGAAACACGCTCTTGGAATTCTGCTAGCTGGTCAAGTTGCACCTTCGTGTCAGCCTGGAATTGGAGAAAAGATTTCTGCTGGGTGAGAATGAGGCTATCCTGGAGGTCGATCTTCTCTTTCTGCATGTTGATTTCTGCATAGGACTGCCGAATACTGCTATGAAGAGCGGTTTGATGGTATAGTGCATAGTTCTGCTTTTGTTGGTCAAGAAACTTCGGAACGGCCTGTTTCATATCCGTGGCGAGCAGGAACAGACGATCAAGTTCCTCCCATAGACGATTAGTAGTCTCGATACCCTTTCCATCAGACCCCGAGGTCTTTTTGACGGTATCGCGGAGAGACTCAATCAAAGCACGCAGGCCACCAATGCTGGCAGACAAGGATTTCTCAAATTTAGTGTTGTATTCAGTTATCATGCCGCTTAATTTCTCGTCTTGAGCTAACGCGAGCTGTGTTCCACCGTTCTCATAGGCTGTAAGCTCAACTTTGTGCGAAGAGTTCAGTTGCTCCTTAGTCACTAGAGCGTGAGACATAATTGTTGCAGGAGGTTCTTTCTGATCGGCAAGACGGGATGCTGCGGGAGCATATTTCGAAGTTGCGAGGGACGTAGGAGTGTACGATGCTGAAGTCATTATCGGGGCAAGACAGCCTTACTATTATCTGTGAGTCAATGCATTGATTAGGAGAGGAAAATATGGTGAGCTAATCATGCGCTCACCTCAGCGTCTGTCACAGTGCCAAGCTGCTCTTCACAACTCGCCAAAGCAGATTCTGATTGCTCGGTGATATCACGATTCAGTTCAATGCTATTGACCCGTATGTAGGAAGCAAAGTATGAGATACAGAGCTTGTTCACCATCCAGCCGGGAAGGAAGGAGGTAGGAATGAGAAAGAGAAGGAGTTGGCGTCAACTCGTCAAAACTGGTACGAGTAAACCACACCCCAAGCGGAAACCGTGGAGGTACTCACACTTGTCCAGACAATGTAGAGTCAAGGAGTAATGCAGACTGGAAGTAACTGGGAGTGGGGTATGACAAAGTAAGGTGGGAGTTTGAGAGTTGTGCACGACAGAAGGGGAAGGGGGTGAGGTGAAAGGAGGAAAACAAAGTCGACACGTTTTCGACAACAAGCAAGCAGCAGCAACATCGGCCCAAGTGTACCGGCCATATATTCTGATGGATGCCTCCGGGGTGCTTCGGTACCTTTAGCGTAGTATAACAATTAAGCCGAGAAGATCTGAAGTACTCGGCCACCATCCCTACGTTCCATGTGTGCTGTACAAGCTCCACACCACTGTAACCTTCTAGAGCATGAAGAATCTCAGTATCATATAAAGAGTCTCATATGGGTTGGTGTTGCAGTCCTTTGGAGAGTTTGACCTCGTGAAGGACATTGGAGGAGATCGGGAAACACTTGAGAATTTAATGGAGTAGCCTTGCCAGTCTCGCGATGAGAATATTTGTAATTTTAGATTTGAAGACCTAGCACTTTTCTCAAAACATTGATAGAGTTTATGGAAAGTGAACGCGAGATTATTGCAGACGATCAAGCTTCTTCACCAGAGCGTTCTACGCCTCCTAGCTGCATGCCATGGCGGCCTTGAAGCTTAGCATCGCAACTGTTTAAACGCCTATCTGAAGCACCAGGTTCTTGTCACTCGGAGCTTTATGCAGCATTGATGCAAAGTATTTGAGACTGAAGAAAAAACCTTTGTAGGCCATGAAATATATACTAAGCTATATGTTCCCGATGAGTTCCCGAAACGCTAAAGTTCAGTGGTCTTAGTAATAAATGCATGCATATAATGAATATAGCTTGGGTAAGCTCTATCACCAGTCTTGGCATAGTGTTATAATCAATCGTCGTCGCCGACGCCTTCTTGCACCCGGCCCTGATTCTCAACCGCAATATTTATACCTAATATAAGCTCCTTCCTCCATCCTGCTACAAGCCCTATTCTTATCCACGACTTTAAGCACTCCGTTTGCTCAATATTCACTGGTCCAAGCCTCATTCGTTGCCAGGATATCGTCCGCCGAGCTCCTGAGAAAATACGTTAAGAAGCGCTTGAAGCTCTGGTGAAGTTGCTGCCTCGTACGGTAGATTTTGAATGACGATCAACTGCGCCAAAGCCTCTTGAACAACTGGTTGATTGATAGACTCCCTTAGTATAAGTTCCTTCTGCTCCTTAACCTTTTAAACTTGGGCTTCACCCTAATTTTAAAATAGATCCTTAAGTCTCTGCTTTATAACTTTCTTAATTACCGAGTCCTGCTCTTTAACGGTAATACCGTGCTCCTTATGTAGATGCGTGCGAATATTGATAGTAATTACCTCTTACCAGGATGTACACTTAGCACAGTACCAATATCGCCTGCCATTATTCTTAACTGGCTCGCCCTCGCGAGGCGCCCTTGTATAGGACCAAGTATTTGTTGAGCGAATCTTTCGTTTCTTTAAGCTAGGTAGGAGAGAACCGGAGATTGGTTGGAGGAAAACGCGTCGGAGTCTTCGTCGGTATCGGCGTCATCAAATTAGTTGCTCTCAGGCTTAGATACTTCAGACCTAGTACTAGAACTACTGCCATGACTATATATGATGGACTCTGACTGTAGGGGAGCCATAGTATTGTGATACTGGTGGTGTTGGAGGGTAGTAGAACTACAAAAACTATGAAACCATCTGCCCAGGAAACCAAAATATTGAGTTCCTGTGTATTTTTATGAACGGCTGGCGTAGTATTAATACTATATGATCTACTACCTCAATATTCATAAAATTAATGTCTACTAACGTAGGTGATAGGGTTATGACGGTTATGACGGTTATGACGGTTTGGAACATCAAAACTGCGCACAGACGAAATTTGTTGGGAACCATCATAACTTTGCCGACCGTCATAACTCTATCACCTACGTTATACCACAAAGGCTTCAAAAAATCTATATATATATTTATAAGCTTATGAATAATTCAACTCATAAGGGGAAAATAAATTCAATGCATATCATTCGTTATGAATGAATATATTCATAAAAATGAATGAATAAAAATATTCTTAAGACCACTGCTGAAGTTTATCCCGTGGCTGTTCGCCTAGAACGTCCATATGCAAAAGCATTTTAAAGCACACTAAATGCGGCCGGTGCGGGCGGAGACAACCCCATTGTGCCGTGCCGTCCCGAGGAACGCAGCTTATCCTAACTGCACAGTGACATCTTCTATCGATTGGTAAGAGGGTTCACACGGAGAAGTAGCACAAGGGGGAAACACAAGAAGTTGAGTATGCTCGCCAACGGCTGATATTCGGAAAGGACATGACTAATAGCCTCTGGAGGTACATACATGACTAGCCTGTCAGACCAGGGGTGTATTTAAGATTCATAGATTACGGAGAATTTTAAACTGTCTGCTTAGGCGAGGAGCGATGGTCTGAGCACCATATTTGCGATTGCCCTCCGGGATGGCTATTAGATTAAACATGCAATGCTACGGAGTACTACACTGGTGTAGCACAGGGGAATTGTGGCAAAACGGAGGTGCAGAAATGCAATTGAAGTGGGTAAAGGGAGCATCTTAAGATTAGCAAGACAGTGTGGGCAGCGCTGCGATCCTTCATGTTGGAATAATCTCACCGCATCCTAGCTACGTGCTTGACGGAAATTCTCCATTCCCAAGCTGAAGGAAGCTGCTGGTTTTATCCAGGATCATCCCGTCCCAAACTTTGCTGCGGAAGATGGCGGACTGCATGGTTGGCCCTGTCGTCTGCAAGGCGCTGTGGAAAAAGCAACGAGGGACGGGCTGTCGCAAGAAGCGTAAACGAGCCGAGCGGAGCTCCCAGAGGGAGAGCCTTGGCGCACGGAGGTCTCGAAGGCTCTACCTAGGTAGGGAAAAGACTGCAAAAGAAACCAAACGACGCCATAATGGCGGGCAAGCCGACAACGCTTGGTGGCTGCGAACTAGACTAGACAGCGGAGTGTCCCGAAGCAGACGGGGAGGCGCTTGGACGTCGGCTGGGGGGTGGTTTGCTAAGAGCACCCAGGGTTTGCTAAGGATTTAGGATGCTGAGGTGGGTAAGTGGTGGTGGTGGTCTGTGGTGGTTGCGCGCTGGTGGGGATTATTGTGAGCGTGGTGGCCATGCATGGTGCCCGTGGTGGGCGTGTGAGGGGTGTACCAGGGCAATTTGTTCGCGGATGGGCCATCGCGAAATCCTTCCCACGCAGCCCTGCATCCGCAGGCTTTGGACAGCGCCCCAAGACCGCGTTCAGCGATGTTGGATGCGCCAGGACTGCAGGAAACGGATTGTGACGGACTGCTGGGCCAGTCAAGAGTGAAACCTGCCGAACCCACTCTCGCGGCCATGCAGGGGGTTTCGGCATGTTCAAAAGCCCTCGACAGCCACGCAACCAGACAATGAAACGCAGCTAAAAATCCAAATCCTCTCACTCGGGGCGAACGGGAGCAGCTTACCGCCACAAAAGACCCACGCCAGTTGCGCCTGGTGCAGAAGAGCCCTCATCACAATCTTATCGTGCAGACCCCCAAGCGCTCCTAAGCGTAGCGCGGAGCAGTAGCTGGAGTTGTTGGTGGTAATCTGCGAGCCTGATCAGACTTGTTTTTCTCGTTTTCCTCGCTCGTCGTCTGACTCTCGTCTCGCTCGCGTCTTGCTCGCATCTTGCTTGCGCCCGTTCACCATCCCTCGCCATCCTCATCCAAGTCTCTCTCGTCTGTCCCTCACGGCACCGCAAGGCATTTGCTTGTCTTGCTCCAGCGCCCTCCTCCGCCGTCCGCTGCCCTCGTATTCGCTATTCCGCATTCCAATACGCCTGCGACCTCCGCTTTCCCAGTTTCTCTGAAAAAGAACCGCGACGCCAAGCCGGGCAGGGATTCGCCAGTCATCCGATTCCCTCACTGGCTGTTCTAAGCACCTCATACAGGCCTAGCTACGGTACTGGCCACACTCATTCACTATTATTCTTATTCCTCCTCGCAGCCTACTTACCTCTTATCACGCCGGCTCGTCTCTCCTTGATTGTCTCGCTGCGAATCGCTTCCTCCTTGGTATTGTCACTGCCTATTAATTCTATTGTTCCTCTTGACTACAATAATGCAACGCTAACCGCTATCCAGCTGTAACATTGATTCGCATCTTTTCCTTCCCCATAATAGACCTACACTCTTAGCATACACCGCCCACGTAATACATGGCCCCAGGAATAATGTGTTTTGGAAAGAAGCCGGAGGATCCAGACGCGAGGAGGAATGAGGAGATCGAGAAGATTATTCGTCTGGATAAAAAACGGCAGGAGAAAGAGGTGAAGCTGCTACTGCTAGGTACAGATTATTATATACACGAGCAATTCGTCCGCTACTGCTAACTGGATCCGATCATAGGAGCTGGAGAGAGCGGCAAGTCTACGGTTCTAAAGCAAATGCGTGTAATACATGCTGGAGGCTTCAGTAAAACTGAGCGAAAGCAATGGCGGGCCATCATATTCAATAACTTAGTTTCTGCCTTCCAGACTATTTTTGGAGCCATGCAGGAGCAAGAGACGGACTTTGAAGATGATGACAACATTGTATGTCCTCATTTGTTGATCGTCAGGTACATTGTTTTCCTAACTTGCTTTTTCCACAGAGATACGCAGAGCTTATCGCAGCGGATCCGGAAATTGGTCTCGAGGAGTCAATGCCTTTAGATTGCTTAGCCGCCTTCAACAGTCTCTGGGCAGACAAAGGTGTGCAGCTAGCCATTCTCAAAGGCAACCAGTATGCTCTACACGACAACCTGAGCTAGTACGTCGCGGTCAACTGTATCGCTTTACCAAAATACTAAAATTTCGCAGCTTCTTCACCAATGTCGACCACCTATTTACTAAAGACTACATGCCCACCGACCAGGATATTCTCCGCACACGTTTACGGACCACAGGCATCATCGAGACTATCTTCGATCTTGGAAACCTGACCTACCGTATGTTTGATGTCGGCGGCCAGCGGTCTGAGCGAAAGAAGTGGATTCACGTCTTCGACAACGTGCAAGTGGTTCTCTTTTTGGTCGCGATCAGCGGTTACGACCACGTTTTGGTGGAAGATCGGAATGGGGTAGGCCATTTTCACGTCCAAACTTGTTCGTGGGTTTGAAATTAACTACGTGCTGCAGAACCAAATGCACGAAGCGCTAATGCTGTTTGAATCAATCTCCAACTCGAAATATTTCGATAGGTCTGCATTGATCCTCTTCCTTAACAAAATTGACCTGTTCAGAGAGAAGATCTCTGGAGGGATGAGCCCGATCAATAGGATATTCACAGACTATACTGGCAGGCCCACCGACATCGAAGCGGGTCAAGAGTTTTTTGCGAATAAATTCAGGAACCTCGTCCGCCAACCGAAGAAGGAGGTTTATGTGCACTACACAAATGCCACAGACACTGATCTTCTGAAGAAGACTATGGAATCGGTGCAGGATATGATTGTGCAGCGCAACCTCAACGCGCTTATTCTTTGATTTTGTAACAAAAGCATTTTCGTTGATTCGAAATTCTTTTGGGTTCATCTTTGGGCGGAGCCTTGACGATACAAAGCGACCGGGCAAGAAATACATTCAGCATCCTTTACAAGGCTAGGGAGGCATAGCACTGGAGCTCAGACATCGACCCGGCAAGGATGGAACCAAGGAGGCCGTGGAGCACTCCTGGATTCCAGAGGAATGCTGGCCGTAAATCTGATCTGCGAGACTGGTACTTTTCGCTTCTTATCATTGTTCTTCTACAGATGATGTGATGACTATTGGGCCTGGCGCAATTGGATTTTGAGAATATGGGGGTTGCCATTTGGTATGGACTGGGGGAAATAAGTCGAATCTCGGAGGGGTCTTGATTTTGGCGGTTTCACCGTTTGGGCTGTGCAAGGCTTTCATCTTCTTCAGAGGTATATTACACAGCATGAATCAATTCTGGACTGTTGCAAATAGCAGCACCGTTAGTCCCTAGACTTTTTCAGCTTGAAGACCCTGTCTTACGTGAACATGCGGATGGCCGTGTGACGGCGTGAGCGTGCACCTGATGGGTTTGCAAACAAGCATGACAAGCCCGAAAGGGTTGTGTCAGGGAATACCGCTGCAGCCCGGATTAATCGTCGGACCGTGGCTGACAGGGAGAGTCTCGCCAACCACAGTCAGTTCTAAGCCTGGCCACCGACCTTGAAACGGGCAAAGCAGATACCAGCACTCCTCCTACGAGCTGCCAATGTTTTCTCCAGCGCTAGGTAGAGTCGTACGCTCGACTTGCGCGATTTCTGGCACCTCTGTATGTACAGCAAGCCGCCAAGCGACCGTCAACTCTATAGGCGCCGCATCGCAAGCCCTTTCCCGAAGACCGCATCAGCGCCGGCATTCATCTTCAAAGGCATCAATTCCACCAGATGGCTCAAATAGGTCAAGTTCTCCCCAGCAGACACCTAATACTGCATCGACGAGGTCCCCAGAAAAGAAACCGGCCGGACGTGGTGGACGGAAGAGGGCTACCCCATCTCTGAACGTGCCTCATGTGCCACCAACAGATTATCTTCAGCAACTAGGTTCGTCCGCCCAAAAATAAGCCCTTCGGCATATCTGCAACCACTGACGTATCTGCAGATGTGAAGGTATCATCCTTCTTCTCTCTCCACCGCCCTATATCAGTGACCACCTCCATACCAAAGCCCTCTACCGAGGCCTCCTTCAACTCCATATTCGAACCTCGTCTTCAAGACAATCGCAAGTACGCAGATGTCATACACACCCTCTCCAATAGCGTTGAAAGTCTAGAGACCGCTGTGCAGGGGCAGGAAGAGAGAGATATTCGAGAAGAGATTTTACAAAACTCGTCGTCCAATTCCGAAAATGTCAAGCATCTAGACGGAGTCCCACAAATATCTGTGGATCAGATGATAGCACAATTTGTGCCATTCAAAGCTCCGCCAGCACCTGTATCTTTCGATGAGGCGCAGTCAAAACGTAAAGCGGCTCCAAGGCAGCGGGTTCGGGAGGGAGCTAAAGTACAACCTCCCCAACCGAAGCGAAAAGCCTGGAGCACTACGGTTGTGGTTACAGAGTCTACCGATTCAAACGGTGAGCGAACATATTCGACATCCACTTCTCCAATGGTGGAGATTCAAGTTCCAGCGATGGAGAAACCCATGGAGCAAGCCGACATAGAGATACGCCAGCCTTTCCTTGATCGCATGAAAATCCGACAGAAGAGGTATCAGCAGTATCGGGGGGATCGGGCAGAGAAAGACCGAGGGACTATGTTACTGATTAGTGTGAAGAGGCAAAGGAAACTTAAGATGAAGAAGCACAAGTATAAGAAGTTGATGAAGAAGACAAGGTTATTGAGGAGAAAGCTGGATCGGGCGTAATGGAGAATATATCTGGGTGACGACGGGCCAGTATGTGATCCGGCGTTGAGCAACATTGGTTTCTTTTATCTTCAGATCATGGCTGAGCATTGCGACTTTCTTGTTATCTTGCACCCTTTCGAAGTCGGGCCGTTCAGCTCCATCTAGCATAGTTTCTTGGATGCATGAGAGTAGCAGCATTTGCACTCGACCCTTCCCCGCGTTACCACAACCTCAATATCAGTCTTCCTACTCTCCGCGAAGTATGCATAAGAGCTCAACGTCCACAATTGTCACGAGATGTTTCCATTTTGATGTCATAATAGGCTACGAGTTTTCAGGATGGGTCTGAACGCATGGCGAGGCACTCCGTCTTCATAGCGGTTGCTGCGGTCGCGAGGACGTCTGAAACTATCATGCGACCCCCGTAGTCGCGACCCGCTAAATTCCTCATTAAGACGAAAAATTTATCTGACGCTTGCGTTAGTATACTCCGACGTCGCAGTCTGCAAACCATAGTATCGCCATAGTCCAGACCGCATGAGCTCCTTGGAAATGGTACCGCCCGGCTAATATTATCGTGAAATTCTCAGTATTTGGCGCCGGGGATCCTACACATCGCCTGCAATGTCCTGGATGCGAGACGCGAACACCGAGATTCTGATCATGTTACCAAGTCAACAAACCTCTTCCCTAAATGTGGGGTCCTGTATAAGAATCCTCCCTGCCTGTATCATATTGTCGTGCATCCGGGTTACTCACGGTCGTCGATTTCAGTTGGTCTCTTTCACTCGTCATTCTTTCTTATGTTCTTTACTCTCCGCCGGCCGGTCATTCTCTTCATGAGCTGGTCTCTCTTTTAACAATTAACCTATAGCGCATAACGACTTTGTAAATATTCCATTATCAGCAAGATGCTATCTCGAGCCATTATCATTGCGGCCGTTGTAGCCATCGCCGAAGCCCGGTATATCACTCTTGATATGGCCTCTACAATATCCAAACTAATAAGAAATAGCTTCGGCCAGGAACAAATTCCCATTCCAGCCATTTCTGCTGTCACTAGCGGTGGTGCTCCTGGACAAGCTGCCACAATTGCTGGTGCAGCGGTTAGCGATCTTCTTGCGGAAGCTAACGCATGCGCGAAGGTATGTCTCAACGCCACCAAGAGAATATATTCTATGCTCACTGAATCAAAGCTTCAACGTGCGGATCAAATCATTGCCGAACTTGGCACTGGCACTGATGCTGTCGCTGCAGCCATTGGCATGATCACAGCAGAAAAGGACTTCAACCCTTTCGCTCGGAGCATTCCGACTATTTGCGATGACCCAACCCTTCCAGCCACTGAGCAATTAAGAGGTATCACGCCTTTGATCGATCCAGCCGTCGGTGGATCAGATGTCGCAAACGCTCTTTCAGCTTCTTCTGCAAAGGCTCCACTCGATGCAACTGGAAGGAGCATTGCGGATCTTCTGACCGAGAACGGCTTCAGTAACTTCACTGGACAAGCAGCGGCTGGCAACACAGCAACTGCTGGTAACGCAAACGCCGCGACCTCAAGCGCTGCTGCCGCACCTGTTGCTTCCGCTGCCGTCGCTGCGCCTACAGTTGCTTCTAGTGCTGCAGCTGGTAAGTCCCTCGACCATCCCTGCCCTCGAATCCTACCCTAACATGTTCATCCAGTTCCATGCGGCGCCGCTCCCGTAGCCAGCTCAGCAGTTGCAACAGTTCCTGCAGTTAGCTCCGCAGTACCCGCCACGGCACCCAGCGCCACCGCCTCCACAGGCAACGTCCAGCAATCCACCATCGCGGGCCTCGACTTCGGTCTCTGCGTCCCCACCATCAAATTCGAAGGCGGGCTCGGAGGCCGTCCCGCGACCGAGTTCACCTTCCAGATGATCGACCCTCTCGCTGCCCGGGGACAGCAAGAAGCGCTTAACCCTAACATCATCACTAACCGCATGTGCGACCAGCTTACGAACGTGTGCGAAGCGAACGACGCTGCCAAGACCGCATGTGCGGCCGCCAAAGCGCAGATCAGCGCTCTGGGAACGCGGGATAAGAGCACCGCAGACGCGTGGAATACCGCGTTAGGTTTCGCAGGCACTGTGACGAACCCTGATGGTGGTCCAGCGGAACCCGTGGCCTCGGCTAGCACTACTGGGAGAGGCGTGAGATTCATAGCTTAAATGGACTGGGATGTCAGGAGTCAAGACAGCTTGGAAGCATGAGGCGCAGTCAGCAACGTGGTCAAATGGAGGGTGCAGTGGCGTAGTATTCTGGGGAACTTCTTGGCGGATTATTTGCAGATGCATGGAGAATATTTTGCGACATAAAATTCATAAAGGGAAATTTATCTCGACACTGTTACACAATTAAACTCAGACCCACGGTTTGACTTGAAAACCCCAGTCTTTCATGGTCCATTTCGCAATTTAGGATTTGAAGCCCCAATTATTGCGCGCCTGTTTGGTGAGGTTTCAGGTTGGTGGTGAGACATTCCTAATCTAGAACATCATAGGCTCTCTATTGTATACACCATCTTGTCAACTCCGATTGAAAGCGCGTGTCGATCTTGGTGATCAAACGGCAGAATCTATACCTTTTGAAGTAATAAGCACGGCCATTTAAATGTATTTTTACCCACATTTGGGTACAAATGTACGCATTTTGGTTAGCGTGATCGACACACGCTTTCAACCGGATGCGCCGGGATGGTGTAGAACCCGGCGAACAGCTTGAAACCTTACTTTACTCCGTCTTCATTCATCGGCATCAGTAGGACTTCACCTACCCTTGCTAGGTGCACACACGCTCACATCAAAGCACTTCTACACCGTTCCCAAAAGAAGTTAGGTATCCTCGCCATCCTGTTTCCTGCCCAAAACATACCCAAAACGCTCACCGACAATTTACGCCGACAAGCCCACAGCGCCGATCGTAGTGGAGCACACTCCGGCAACCACGCACCGGGGATATCCGCCTCGGCCCAGTGCGTCTCAGCCCCAGGTCACGCAGCCTCACACACGTAACGACTGGAACCTGCAAAACTCCCAGCCCAACTGAACCCCCCTGTCACCAGACCCCGGTCCCAGATCCTCGCCTCCCAGGTCCAGGGCGCTGGAAAGCCCCTGCAGTCGCGAGGGAGATACAAAGGGGGAGGGGTTCAGGTGGGCCGGGTCGACCGCCGGCAGCAGAGACAACGGCGCGGAAGACGGGGTCTGCGGAAAGTAAAAAGCTGGGCGGACGAGGGTGCGAGAGAGCGGGGATGAGGTTCAAGGTTTAGATATAGCGGATCGCCCTTTAAGGCCAAGACGGAGTGTTTAGCTAGGAAAGGTGGGGTAGGTAGCCACCTACGAACAGCTAGCCGTGCCCGTGATTCAGAGACCGGCGTCCGCGGGGGAAGGGAGGGTGGGATGCTCAAATCGACCCGGCCCAAGGGATTTCCCGCGTGCCATCGGGCGATGGGGGGGGACTTCAACGTGCTTGCAGCGTCTTGGGCAAGGTTAAACATGCCGGACCATGTAGGCCGGTTTTGCTGACTCGTTGGTACGCCGGTTATGTATTTCTGGAATAGCTTTCCGGTTGCGAGTGCCGAGATCCGGGTGGGCTGACTCGAAGGGTT
>Ga0307515_10002865_pt1 | contig 36699 bp, 23 predicted proteins | sample 17_EM_MG_FD_194513 | JGI IMG/M metagenome (GOLD analysis project Ga0307515, IMG submission 194513) | Populus trichocarpa ectomycorrhiza microbial communities from riparian zone in the Pacific Northwest, United States - 17_EM | ecosystem: Host-associated > Plants > Roots > Unclassified | place... | reverse complement strand
ATGTTATGTAATGGAGTGCAATGATCCATTACATTTATGTTTAAAAAGTTTTTTCAACTTAATTTTGTTTAAAATCACCACAATAATATCATAGAAACCTCAATAAACACATTTTAATTCTAAAACGTCTTTTAATTAGTTAAAAAAATTAAATCAAATCAAATTAAAAATAAATTAACAGGTCTCAATCTATTTTCTATGCCATGTTTAAAAGATAAACCACCTCCATTGTATTTTATTCTCTAAGACAACTTATTGACACAAAGTTTGGTCATTTTGTGGTTAGAATGTGATCGGCCAAACATTTTATCTCTCGTCTCTTTTTTCCGAAAACTTTCTATCTCATTCCTCCATATCTAAAGATTGAGATTGATGCAAACCTCTTGATCATGCGGTTAAGCAACCCACAACAAAGATGATACAGCTCCTGAAAAGCTACGGAATCAAGTTTGATAAGAGTGTGATACAATGAAAACCTATCCTAAGACACCAATATTATTGGAATAAAAAACCTCTACCTAATGAATACCAATTCGCGAAAGAGAAGTATGAGGAAGATACCACAAGGTCAGTTATACATTATTAAGTCAAATTTATTCCTTGTACCAACAAAGAAAACATGTTGTCACGCAAAACACATGTTTATTTCATAAATTCATCGCTGCTGAAAATTTCAGCTTAGAAAACCTTATATGATAGTCCAACTAGTAACTCTAATGAACCCAAAGCTTGGGGGCTAATATTTACCCACTCACAACAAGTAAACACACAAACAAAATACATATACTACAAAAATATGCAATAAAGATTAACATTTTAAAATTGAGTTCAAATTAAAAAAAAATAGATAGTTTTGCTGAAGTGAAGAATCCTCAATAAAATTTAAATCAAAATAAGGATGCTGACAAACTGAGTGTTGGGATGGCTGAATATATAGCAAGAGGTTGATTTGTGATAAAATTGGGGTGGGAGTGTGCTTTTGTTGCAGAGAAAAATGGAGGAGGAAGAAGAAGAAATGAGAGAAAGCTAGAAAGAGAGGAAGGTCACTCGTTAGGTCATAAATTAAATATTACAGACATATTTAAATCTATCAGTAATTTTGCATGTAAAAATAACACGTCATCGTACTTGACAGCTTTTTTTATTTTTTCAATTGTAATTCCATCGATATATACTGAAAGAATATTTTTATCAATATTTACAGATAAATATGACGAGGGAATATTCCGTTGAAAAATTCCTCACAATATATCTATGAAAATATTCTATTGATATATCCATTTATATTTATCAATTTTATAGTAGCAGATAGAATACTCCCAGGTCAGAGCAAAAAAAACAAAGAAAACAAGAAGAGATATACCGAACTATGTTTTACATGTAAAATTCGTATTCAATGAGCTTCCAATCCATGCAACTAAGAAATCAATTAACTAACTAGGGCAAGTAAATCGTGGTTAGGACCACACTATATCATGCATGGGTCCTGTTGGGAAGACCAGAGCTAAAGAACTTCAAAATTTGCGAAGTACTCATTTTGTTTTTTTACTTTTGCTTTGGAGAATAGTTACATGCATATATACTCATCATGTTGTTTCCTTCTAGGTTTGCAAGTGGAAAATCGAAATCATGATCATATGAATCACCAGGCACGCGTGCCTTGTTCATTTTCAAATTATTTCCTACATTATTAGTAAATTATTTCTAACTTTGAAAGAAAGCTTACTTCCATTATAGAACCGTTAATTAATCCATAACTACCTTTGTTCTGAACAACCAAATTCTTAAATGATTAGATCGCAATTAATTAATTATGATTCATAATAAAAATAAGGTTAGTTACCAATGTAATTCGTTATTATTTTACTTTTCTCATCTAAATCTAAATCACTGGATTAAAAAAATATTAATGATGACATTTGAAACATAACATATTATATTTTTTTTTAAATATGCTTTTTTTTTCTTACAGTACGGCTATCTTGTCCTCTATGGGTGACGAGCTAGGTTTATAGCCTCGTGGATCTATGTATCATATGGTGATGATAAATATACATACATAGGAGGCTTATAGGTAGGAAGTTGTTAACCGGCCGTTAATGGAAAGCTCTCCTGTCCTGTCCCTGCATGAAAGAATCTTCCATTAATTAGTTAATCAGAAAATCGAAGGCCGCAACAAAAACTTCTTCAGACCTTCGATTGCCCTTCGTCGAATAAACAATTAAACAAGAGGAAAATCTAACAGCTGATCATTTTTCACGCTTCCGATCTTCTGAACTTCAGGGCAGGCACACGTGCCAAAGAGCGTAAGAAATGGGCAGTCAAACTACTATCATTTTCAAGATTTTTCAAGGTCAACTAGTGGTCATGTAATGGAAACTATATTTTTTTAAAATTTGAATATTTTTATATATTTTCAAAATAAAATAAAATCTTGGTGGGTGCCTTTGGCAAATTTCGAAGAAACATTGAAGCACCCCTGTTTACAGTAGTAGTATACGTGTTAATTTCTAGCTTGTAACCCCATGCAGTCATGACTCTTAATATACTCGGTTATTTATAAAATCCAATTATAGTTCAGAATCATTTGTACATGTTACTTTGATCTTTTGATAATTAAATTATTTCAAAAAATAAAAATCTCTATTAATAAATAAAAAAAACTAAGGTCCTAGGATGTAAAGATTAAGGTATTTATGAGAAAATATATGTATATAAATAAAACTTACTATCCACAAGGTAACTAGCTAGGTTATAAAGTACAGCCAGTTCATAGAATTCAAAAAATGCATTAAATACACAAACCAAAGCAATAAAATAACCAAACTTAAGATTCAAAAAAACAACACACCAGAACAAGAACCATCCAAGCTTCTTCTACCTCTGCATGCAAAGACTGAACTCTCTTAACTCTTCTCACTCTCTCATTGAGATCTTCACCATTTGGAATTGGAACCTACCTCCCTCTTTCTTTCACTTCACCTGAGAGCTCCCTATATAACCCCCCACCATCCCTCTGTAAGTTCTTAGTGTCTGCACTGCTAAAAAGCTGTCGTCTCATAGCTGGTGAATTTATGCAACGTCCTTCCTAGCATTTCGCTCTTTAAATGCCTCTTTGTCTCTTCTTGCAGCCTTTTCTCTGTATCTGCCTCCCATCATTTACTTCAGTACTGTTTAAGCTTTAAATCTAGCTAGCTTGATCATTTAATTTTCTCAACTTATAATTAATTCTCAATCGACAATGGCCTCTAGCTCTTCTTCTTCTAAGCAAAAATCATTTTCGATTGAAAGATCAAAACCCTTGATGCTCAAAGATTATCTTCTTGATGATCAAAGTTCATGCTCATCCAACGGCTTCAAGTCATTTCCTCGTCGTCGATGCTGCACAACCGTCCGACTTCTCCTCGAAATAGACCTCAAAACCAAGCAGCAGCAGCAACCAAGGCAGCTTTTCAAAAGAAGTAAATCAAAAGCAGCTTCTACTACGATCTCAGCTCTTCAAAAAGCATCGGTTGCCGTTATGAAGGCCGTTAAACTACTCCCATTTCCCTCACCCAACTCCACCGTGAGGTCTCCGTCACCGTCAAGAACCAGGAAGGGACTTTTACCTCGAAGTCTTTCACGGAAGCTGTTTAAGAAGAACTTTTGGAGAAAAACAGCTGATCAACATGGTCAATGTAAAGAAAGAAATGAGATCAGAGGATGGAGATTGTTCGGTGAGTTCTTGGAGGAACAAGATAAACTGTCCGATCAAATTACAAGCGGAATTTCAACAAGCTCCAGCAGTAACAGTAACAGTAACTGTAACATTTGGACTACTGAGAGTGAATATACTGTTGACAGTGGTAATTCTACGTGTAACAGTTGCCGAAACGACTCCGTTTGCAATAGAAAAGATTTAATGATCAAGGAAGTCAGCGACAGAGTGAGCGTATCAGGCGGTCAGGATTCCATCACAAACAGGAAGGTTAGTGAGAAAAGTTTGTCTTTAATGTTTCGAGTGTACAATTGTCTGCCGGTAGATTTCTCTTATAATTGGCTGGTAACGGTATTGGTGGTTTTGCTAATCTCCAATAAAAAACTGACACGAGTTTAACTCCTATAATCTCTTTAAAATCGAGTCAAGAAAATATGATTTCGTGCAGCATTTTAATTCCATGCGCGTAGTTTATTTCTGGACTGGAAATTTGAGTCTGCAATCAGAATCAAGAAGTAGAGTCAATCTTAAGGCGTCAAGACTAACTTGAAAATGCCCTAAAAAAAAACCCTAAAAAAAGGGATTTGAAGGGGTTGTTAGAGAGTCATATAAATATGATAAATGGGGGTTTTTGGCATTTTCATGTGGGCTTTTATTGGGAATTGGATACGGTGCATCTCGGGACCTTGGAATTAAATACCATGGAGTGCTTCGAGGCCTACGATCCCGCTGCATGATGTCTATTTTGCGGCATCTACGGCGATGAAATGAGATGGAGTATTTAGGCTTCTTCATGGTATATAGTTTATCAATTTATTTATTTTTTTACTATTATTTGGCATGGGTATTTTGAAATTTAGTTATTAGGTGCGACCCAATTGCATAACTTTTTCTGTCGGTGACATGGAGTTTTGGTAGGCTACTTGGAGAATAATGCAGAGATTGATTTTTTTTTTTTTTTTGATAAAGAATGTAGAGATAGAATTTGGTGGGGTTGTAGATGGACACTTATGAATTTTAGGAAAGTATTAATCTACGCTAACAATTGGGATTATGAAAATTAATTGAATAGCTGGACAGATGTCTTGCTGTTATCTTGCGGTGGGTTGACTTAGCCAACTCACCCAGTCTTGGGATTTACCATTCTGGCAACAATTGTTTCTTTATCCTTTTGTCTTGAAAAGACAATGATTGATCGATTTTAGCAAAATTACATAGTATGGTGTTATAAAAATAATAGATTATATTATATGCTGTGTTAAGGCATCTTTATCCAAATCAAATTTATTTGTGTTTTGGTTAATATTTTCCACTCGTTGTTTTTTTGTAGTTTTCAGATATTTTAGAGTATAGTAAATATTGCTTTTTAAAATTATATCAAATCAAATCAAATTGAATTATCCAAGTGTCGTGGACAATAATGGTCATGTGACATTGTTTTTTTTGTTGCTTTCAAAATTATATCAAATCAAATCAAATTAAATTAAATTATTGAGAATAGGGAATTGAAATGGGGCATCCAATTTTATGATGGACTTTGGATATGTACCAACTGCATTATTTATTGTAATAATCGTGTCTGTCTCCAGAGACCTTTTTCCTGGTTACTTTTTAATTTCTATCGTAGAGGTGCTTGCTACTTTCATGCATTAATACTTAATAATAGCTCATGTAATGCAACAGGAGTGGCCAAATGAGGAGGAGAAGGAGCAATCCAGTCCAGTGTCAATTCTGGACTGTCCATTCCAGGATGAAGAAGAAGATATTGGCTCTCCTTTCCAACGTAGTCTTATCCGCGTGGAAGGTATCCTTCTCTCCATCTCTTTACAACTCCCTCCCTCTCTCTCTCTCTCTCTCTCTCTCTCACAGTCACACACACACACACACACACAGACAGAGTTTCCACACTTCATGAAAATTTTGATAAAGAGTGGTGATTTTGCGATTAAGTGACCTGCTAGACAGGAACGTAGTTGCCTCTTCCATGAAAACTTATAATGCAACTAGAGCCAAGTTATGGGCCCTTGAAATAGGGTCCAGAGAGGAGCTCCAATAGGATGGGACCGAGCTATATTAACCCACACTCAAAGTACATAGCGACGTTGTGTAGACGAACTAAGATCATATGATTATCCAAGCAACTTTTTCTTGAGAGAGGATTTTGAAATAAACTCATTCTGTTCGATTTGGGTAAGACTAGTAACTATTTGATGTTATGGTTTACCCGGTGGGATTCATATTTTAACAAGATTTTGAAATATGTGATCAACTGCAGGAACTAAACAAAAGCTTATGCAAAAGATCAGAAGGTTTGAGAGCCTCGCTCAACTAGACCCTTTAGACTTGGAAAAGCGAATTGCAATGGCAGAGTTGGAGGATGAATCCCTTGAATCCCCCGTGCAACATTGTTCAGTGTCTATCCACAGTGATAACGACAACGATTTCAAGGAAACTAAAGAAAATGGAACCGAAAAGCAAGCACAGGAGCTACTTAAGCATGTCAAATCGACAATAAGCTTGGCGTCTAAGGTAGATAGTCTATTGCTGGACTTCTTCAAGGAGAAAATTGTAGAAAATTATGCAGGTGGAAGCATGGTTGGATCATATAAAGAATTTGAGCAAGAGCTAAGGGTAGCTCAGGAATGGATTGATGGGCAGCCTAAAGAAATGTTTTTGGGGTGGGAGATGGTGGAGAGGAGGCATGTCTACGTCAAGCATATGGAGAAGAGTGGGAAGTGGGAAAATGTGGATCAAGGAAAAGAAGAGGTTGCTCTAGAATTGGAAGCTGAGGTTTTCAATTCCTTGGTGGACGAAGTCTTACTTGATTATGTTCTGCTTAATTAATGTTATTAGTAGACTGTTTAAATTAAGTCCATTTGTTAATTATTGGATCACTCAAGGTTGTTTCACTCATTTGGAAGCAGGGCAATGGAGAAAAATAAAACTCGCACAAATTTTAAAATTTGTGGAATGATACCAAGTTCTTCGTCGAGTTTCCTCGGGTTTTTGTCTCTTCAATCATATACTTCCTCGTGGCTAAACATAATTTCGTGCCTGCGCCTGACCGTGGCTATCTCAAAACTTTTGTTTATCAGCTATTTGACATTGCGAGGCCCTTGTGTTACTAACTCTTAGCTTAGAAATATAGATTTCTTTTCTTCTCTTTAACCGAAAACGAGACAAATTAACATTATAAAAAAAAAAAAGTAAAATCCTGTGGATTGAAGTCTATACCCTTCTTGATAAAACTAAAATTTGTTGCTTTTGAGCGTATTTTTATCTTTTCATGGGTTCACTTGGCAATGCAAAATTAATTGGGGGCAGATTACTCTTCATATATTTTTTATACAGTGTAATGATATTTTGATCCCTGAAAAAAAAAAAGAGACATATATCTATCATTTGATGGTATTTTTGACGTTTCATATTCAATTACACAGTGAATTATCAAACTTACCCTGAAAAAAAAAAAAAAAGACAAGAGTGCAAGGGTATTTATGTATTTTCCTTTTAATTTTTGGATAATTATCGAATTGAGGGAGTGGTTGTTGTGTCTTTTACTGGTTATATAATATTATTTAAATAATTAATCTAGAGGCGTGTGGGGTCCAACAAATTTATAGCAGTGTGTGTGGCTAATTTACAAGGCCAAAATGTGGCTTTCAAGGCGGCAATGGAATCCTCCCAACGGTCCCTACTTGACTAGGATCGCGTCAATGACCGTTTCTTTTCTCTCTCCTTTCTCTCTCATCCTACAAAAGCGTGTTGTTTCTAAAAAAAAATCAATGCAACCCTTTAATTAGTTTTATCTTCAGATTTGGTCCTTGATCTTTTGATCACTATTTGTTTTATTTGAAATAATTTTAAAAAAATAAATTTGTTTTCAATTTCATATCTCGTGGATTTTTTTATCTTTTAAATTTGATCCTTAAAAGACTCAATGCGACACTTCAATTAGTTTTTTTTTTTCATATTTGGTCCATGGTCTTTTGATTATAATTTTTTTATTTGAAATAATTTATAATTTTTCATTTTCACCCCATAGGTTTTTTCATATGTTTAATTTGGTCCCAATTATTTTAATTTCTATTTATTTGATTTCAAATGGTTTATATAATTAGTTTGTTTTTCGATTTCATCTTCCTTGTGTATTTTTTCCTATTGAATTTTTTAACTTTTAAATTTTTTTAGTTTGATTTTATTTTGTGAAATTATCCTTCAATATTAAATTTGTTGGGTGTTTACCTTCTTAATTAATCTCGAATCTAGAGCTTAACGGGTTGCAAGTATGAGATATGAATTTAGGGTTAGGAGGTTCGCCCGAGCTTGTTTGGTTTTTTTCAATTCTTTTTTTTTTATTTCATCATCTGGTTTTTTTTCCACTTTTAATGGGATTTTTTTGAATTTTTAGTAATAACATGGGTTGCCTTGTTTTTTGTCTTTGCTAGATCTAGCACTTTTAAAATGATTTTTTAATTAGATTAAATTTATTTATTTCAACTTTCGACATTAAATTGGTCTCGTATTGCATTGGGTTTTTTTTATGTTTTTGTTAAATCTTGCTCTTTTAAAAGTTATTATTTTTTTTGTTTGATATTTGAGGTTTGATCCTTAATGTTTTGATTTTTAATTATGATTCTTAGCCATTTTATCAAATTTTAATTTGTTTTCAATTTCATCATTGGATTCATAATCTTAAAGTTTTTCAATTTCATCATCCGGGTTTCTTGGTATAATTTTTTTAGACTTATTTTGTTTGATTGATTTTTTTTTTCTGATTTTATCCTTCAATATTTCGATTCTTGGAGATTGACAATCGTTATTTTTTTCAATTCTCCTTCTATGATATAAAGTCATTATTTTTTTATGTTTCTTAAAATACACTTATAATGCTTAAGCATTATTTTTTTTTACACTTTAAAAAAATCAACCCGGCCCGCAACGCAACGGGCAAGCTATATAGTAATAACTAAATGACGTGAGGTCGGTTTCACTATTTATATGAACAATGAACTTGGTGATTATTTTTTCATTCAATCATACTCATCTATAACCTAATTATATAAAAAACAGGCTTCAAATCATGTTCAAAATATAAAATTTAAAGATAGAGGACTAATATATTAAACACGGAGAAAATAAATAGCTAACAGCAAATTAGTGACAATCTTATTTTAATTCAAAAGTTTATTTTTTTATTTTTTAATTCTTGATTTAGAGTATATCTCATAAACTCGCTTAAAAAAAAAAAGTTTAACATTGCTTTTAGCCATAAAAATGCCAATGTTACCGTCAAAGATTACAATAGATGAAAAGAATTCCTTTAACTTGCCTTAAACGGTAGGTATGGGGTTCAGGGAATTTTTTTTAATTCTAGTGATTTTTAGATTATTTGATGCCATAAATAAGTTTTTTTTTTTAAAAAAAAAGTCTTATCCTGCCCATGGCAAAACCACAACCAATCATGTAGCAATCCTCTAATTATGCATAAGGCTGTCAGAAATCGTTGTCTTTTGTATTCAGGCTCAGCTGAAATTGCTCGGAAGTTTACATTGATGGCGGTCGTTTCAACTTTACAAGCTACAATATCAAGAAAGCTTAACACGAAACATCTAGGTGGTCATCGAATCTTGTGGTTGTTTATATGATGATTATTAAAAGCTTACATGGTCGTTAACTTCAGGGCTCGTGGGATTAGTTGAGGTGCGCGCAAGCTAACCCAGACACCCACGTTAAACTAAAAAAAAAAAAAAAGCTTAACACGTAGTCGCACAAAAATAATAATAAAAAAAAACAAAAAAAAACCCGAGTAGCAGGCTTGCAGGTGTCATAATTACAAGCTAGTTGGGCCTAGGCAATTGATTGATGGCAAAGATCAACAGCAGTTTTTGCTATGGCTTGTTGGGAAATACCCATACGGGCCTGACCCATCAAAGTCTAAGCCTTGTTTTTTTTTTACTCATTTTCATTAATTCTTTCCATTTAAATATTGGTTTTTTTACAATTTTTTTTAGTTCATTGACACGATATTAGTTTGATTTGTAACAATTTTATTATATGTTATATGAATTAATATTTTATAAGGTTTGTATAAAAATAAAAATCATTAGTAACAACATTTAGCCACCAAGATAAAATGAATAAAAATGCTTAAAATAGAAATGATAGTCAGGGTAAAATATTTATTTTTTATTTTTATATGAAAATTAACTTCCCGGTTTAATAAATTATCATTAACACCTCTTTTTTCAAAAAGTAATCACACCCCACGCGGCCATTTTTGCTTCTTCCATGTGAAATAAACCGAGAAAATGATAGTTTTTTTAATCATTTCATATAATTTTCTGGATTTAATTTACGAGACTAGCATTGTCTAGTGATAATAAAATTTCATGTATTTTTTAATTTATTTTATAAATTATAAACAACACTTTCTTGTTTCTCAATTTAAAAGAATACATGAAAACATGTTCATATTGCATTTTTTTCACATTAGAAATTGATTTAAAATGCTACCAGCAATGTAAGCAATATGTTTGGATGTTTGAATTAAAAAATATATTTTTTTAAATACATCCATAATATTACGTATTATTTTATTATATTTAAAATTAATTTGGTGATAAAACCAGTTTTGAACTGCAAGGTCAGAGATACCCTTCCTCTTGAAGCTAAAAAAAAACTTTATTCAAATTTCTTATTTTCCAGCTCTTAAATCTGGAGTCGTGTCAAAATATTCACACTGAAAGATTAAAATTTGAGAAGACTAGTCAACACAAGTCTCTCGAGGCAGTAACGTTGAAGTGGATATAGACGGAGGGGCAGCCCAATAGACCCGTCCCGATGGCGTTCAAATTCATGCATCAACCTAGACAGCGACAGCTTTTGAAACACACACAAGGAAGCACACTCCACTCGGCCACCTCTGCTTCCCTTTTGAAACAAACCTGTTCTGTTCGTGGAGGAAGAAAATTAGGCGTGGAATTAGAGATAAAGGGGGTAATCAGCTCTGGATGGCATATCCTAGTTTTGACAAGTCAGCGTCCAAAATTATATATTCTCTTTGTACACGGAACAGGTCCAGGTTGCCGACAGGTATTTCAATATCTCGCCGCATTTCCCGTGCATTATTGGCTACTAGTTAATAAACCCACAAGCGATAAATTGTGGATTAAAGACCTAGTCACCGATTAGTTACTAAATGGTTGAATTGTATTTTTAATTTTAAATTAATATTTTTTTAAGTATTTCTTGATTGCTTTGATATGTTGGTGTAAAAAATTAAAAAATATTATTTTAATGTAATTTTATCTTAAAAACATTTTAAAAAACATTTCCTATCATTCTACCACCGAATATGCTCTTAAAGCTATGATTTGTGTTGCTGATCCTTATAGAACACTGTTTCTTTAATCTATACCTTGTCTTTTTGGCAGGCTATAATTTATAAAAAAGAAATTCCAAATCCTCATGAAAAATTATGTGGTTGAAGATAATCATGAGTCTTTCATTTCAATTGTAGTTTCGTTGACCAATTAACAGGATTGTCACGGAAGTCAATTAAACAGCCAAGCGGTTTGTTTGTTGTTCTAATATAATCCGAGTTGTTGATTATCAGATTTGTCGTTTTGTTTTCCCATAAACCTAATTGAATAAGTTAAGGATCCTGGTTAGGTAGTCTTAATTCGTTTCAGTGACGGTTTCCGTGTAATAAATATTGTTTTTTAAATTGTTTTTTTTATATATTATTTTTAATATCAGCCTATTCAAAAAATATAAAAATACAAAATAATAATTTAAAACTAAAAAAATTCAATAATTTCTTGAAATATGGCTAAAAAAACCTTTAATATAAACAAACAATTTAATCATGGGCAGGAATAATTTAAGCGGGTGAAATAACTTTTTTAAGCGATGTGGGATGATTTACATCGATTGAGCTGTAGCTAAGGCACCGTAGGTCAAGGAGTGGTGTGGTGTATGCTAAAAAAGAAATTGTAAAGAATATCCCGAGTTTGCACTTTGCAATGTGGATGGAGGTTGAAATTAAAAATAAAAATCAAAAGTCAAATAATAAACTAATAAAACACACTGTAGGCAGCCAGGGTACCATCTCATTCGAGCTGGAATTAGAGTATTCTAAACATTCAACTCACAACTTTATGGTGCAAATGGTATGTGTGATAATGAAGCCTCTCACAACTGATTTGATTAAGAGGGAGAATTTTTTGTTCGGTTTAATTTTATATTGAAATGAAGCCTCTCACGACTGATTTTTTGTTCGGTTTAGTTCTAAGAAAGTAATGGATTGTTACGCATAATAATCATGTGAATGCTGAAAAGATTTAACAACTAAATTGAATATATAACAAAGTTTAATTAAGTACTTTGTTGAAGTTTTCGAAAGATAAAGATTGAATTAAACTATCGTCTTCAACTCAATCTTGCTACTAATCTTGCTACTATCATTATCAAATAATCATCTTAACCCAACAACTTAAGCTATTAGGTGAGGTCTTAGAATATAACACATCCCCTCAAATAAAAATCTTTTGGGCTTAAAACTTGTACATGCTCATATTATCTTATGCTTGATTTTTATCAAATAAATGGAGATGGTGAGATTCGAACTTGTGACTACTTGGTCATCAAGACTCTGATACCATGTCAAAGAACTATCCCAACTCAATAGCTTAAACTATTACAGAATATATAATTTATATTATTCTCTAGCAGTAATTGCTCACCATCTTCCCTTTTTAGCCATAAATAATCTTAAAAAACCACGAAACACTTCTCTTGGACTAAAAAATATATATAAATTTTAAAATCCATTTTAAATAACCAATAAAAAAACTAAATTGAAATTTATCAATGAGATTTTTTTTTTAAAGCTAGCTTTTGCATCCATGGTTTTTTTTTTGTTTCCATAAGATATTGGATTTTCTTTTTTAAAAATGTCAGCTAGCCTAACCATTAAATATATAAAAAAATATTGAAATGAAATTCAGATCTGATATGTTCCTTTAAAAAAATATGTTACTTTTTAAAATTTATAATTATATACTTTTTGTTTAACTGGCTTGGTTTAATTAGTTTTAGCTTTTTGAAATTAAAACCGAACCAAGCATGAATATGATAATTATGAAAAAAAAATCATCGTAAAAAACTAAAAACACTGCTTGTTCTTCAATTTAATTTTTTTTATTTTAAGGAAACTTTTTTGTTTTACTGTGCATTTTTTTACTTTGTCAAATATCAAATTGCTTCTATCACAGTGAAAATACTAAAATATCCTTTAATACCAGGTTTTTATTTTTTTATTTTCATAGGTATTTGGATTTTTTCACCATGCAATGAAAATAAAAATAATAATAACAATAAATCTGCAGCTATTGCAAAGATGTTTAGTTTTTTTAATAGGTAAAATTGTAACCATGCAATTTATAAATTATCCATAAAAAAATAAAAAGAAGAAGAAATGGTGCCGGTCCAACCCAACCCTTTTGTTACCACCAAATCTTGTCGCGAGAAAACGTTACATGGAATTTGATATCTTTAAGTGCTCATTCAAGGCTCTTTAGTCCCCTCAGCAACAAAAAATTTCTCTTTCATCTCTCTTCCTGGCTACTTCCCTCCCTCTTAAAACCCTCTCTCTCTCAACCTCCATTACCACCCAAACTATACTCTATCACGCTAGACAGAGGGAGAGGTTTTACGAGGCTTTTAAACAGCACCCTTTTGATACATCTCTTCTTTGAATCAATAACCAAACCAGTTTCCCTTCCATCTTTTTTTTTTTGGTCAATTACACTCACATGCACCGTTAACACAAGCAAGCAACCCGTTGTAGATATACACCCTTTTGTACCTTTTTTTTACTGGGTTTGCAGTGTTGAATTGAACAATGAAGGGCGAGGATCAAGCGAGGTCTTTGTTTGGGATTTCTTTATCCGATCGGCCTAAATGGCAACAGTTTCTTATTTGCTCTTCTGGGTTCTTCTTTGGCTATCTCATTAATGGCGTCTGCGAGGTTTGTTTTTGACCTTTATCACTGTTTATCGTCTTGGGATTTTTTATAAAGTGTGGAGATGTTGTTTGTTTCTTTTTTTCACTTCGATGGCCAATTGTTCTTGTTTTTCTTTTCTTTTTGGTGTAATTGGTTAAATTGTTATGTTGTGAGCATCGATTTATTTCTAAGGTTTTTGCTAGACTCTGTTCGATTGCTGAGATTGAAACTAACGGAAAGCAAAGCTTTTTAGATCTTGGATTTAATCGATGACAAAGTCTCATGATTTTTGTTTTCTCTGCAACCAAACAGAGGTGGCCGTGTGCGTTTTAATTTTTTGTTTTTTAAAGTTTACCAAGTCAACTGTCTTCTTATGGTCATTATTTTGCTAAAAAGATTTTTCTTTTCTGGGTGTTCCTTGTATACTGTTTTATTCGTTTTGACCTTAAATTATGAAAATCGAATATTACAATATTGGTAAATTTCTGGTTGGTTTTTGTTTGCTTCTCATTTTTGAACCTTTGATCTGATCATTGACATTTCGCATCTTTCATTGGCTAATTCCAGGAATATGTGTATAATCGGCTTCAATTCAGGTACATCACCACCGATAGTATTTTCTAGTTTTGTTCTGTCATGTAGTAATTCTCATGCATGTTTGTTTATTCTTTTGAGTTTTCAGCTATGGTTGGTATTTCACATTTGTACAAGGATTTGTGTACTTGGTGCTTATATACTTGCAGGGTTTTACCCCTAAGCAAATGGTGAATCCATGGAAAACTTATTGGAAACTCTCTGCTGTTCTTATGGGTTCTCATGGGCTGACTAAGGGGTCCCTGGCCTTTCTCAATTATCCAGCTCAAATCATGTTCAAATCCACCAAGGTAAACTCAGTTCTTATCAACCTCTTCTTCTTTAAACTTATATTCATGTCTTCTAATCTGATGTCTCGGTCGTGAAAGGTTTTGTTCTTTTTTTAAAAAGATTTATGTACATATGGAAGTAATATTTAATTGAACTTATGTTGCTTGCATTTGAATACGTGGAAATCTTGAAGAAATTTAAGATGGATCTTGTCTCTTATTCTGTAATTTGTGAGTTTTGGTGATTTTGAGAATCTAGGTGCTGCCAGTTATGGTAATGGGCGCCTTTATTCCAGGATTGAGAAGAAAATATCCATTTCATGAATACATATCAGCCCTGCTTCTGGTCATCGGTCTGATCCTTTTCACCTTGGCAGATGCCCAAACATCGCCAAATTTTAGCATAATTGGTGTCCTGATGATTTCTGGTGCTTTAATTATGGATTCTTTAATGGGTAATTTGCAAGAAGCAATATTTACCATGAATCCTGACACCACTCAGGTGATCTCAATATTCTGTTGGTACATAAATGCAAAATTGATTTGGCAAAAAATAGTATCCCATTAGGCTTTTTTTTTTCCTTGACAGATCGAGGTGCTGTTCTGCTCGACAGTTGTTGGATTGCCTTTCTTGCTTCCTCCGATGATCCTGACTGGAGAGCTGTTTAAGGCTTGGAAATCTTGTGCTCAAGTAAAGACCTATGCTCTTACAAGTTTTTGTCATCTTGCATGCACTTATAAATTGATTTCAAAAGAAATCCTTCGTGTACATGTGGGGCTACAATGAAAATGGTTGGGGTCAAGTTACACTTAACGTGCCGGGTATGCACAATCGAAGGAAGTTCCTAGGAGAAATCAATGATTTAGTGGTTGAAAGTCCACTTCATTTATTTAAATGATGAATACCGTCCCCCCTGACGTAGTCAAACCTCTAGTGGGGTTATTTTCTAACAAGCTTCTCTACTGGGGACATAACTTGCTTTAAAAAATTAGGAATTCTGTACTAAAGTATTGATAAGGGGGGAGTGAAATACTTATTGATTGACAAGTAAAGAATTTATGTTACCAAGAGGTTTGTTTGGTTTCAGGGAAGACAGTTCATGAGTTCTTTTCTGGTCAATTGAACATAAAAACAGATTTAAGATTTTTGTTACTCCAGTTACTTATTCTCCTGGTATAACGTATTTAAAATAAATGATCTACTATCAGAAATCCAGATTGTCACTGCCTTAAATGTCTAATATTATTCCTTTTGATGATTACTACAAATTTTATTTCTATTGCCAAGATCCTTTGATCATTGCTGCTTTATGTATTGCAGCATCCTTACGTGTATGGGGTGTTAGTATTTGAAGCCATGGCCACATTCATTGGCCAAATTTCTGTTCTATCCCTCATTGCCATTTTTGGGGCTGCTACGACTGCCATGGTAGGTCTATTTTTCTCCCCTCTGGATAGCTGTAAACCCTGCATTTTGTTCCCGACTTCAACATGTCTTGTATCGGAATATTTCACTTGGAAGCCTAATGGGGGATTCAATAGCTTTTTAAACAAGATTCAAAATGAGCTAATCGGAAATATTTCCACCATCTTATTATAGGATCATGTTTTAGCGTTTTACATGATATATCTAACTGTTGGGTTCTGATTTGTACTGGCATGCAGATAACAACTGCTAGAAAGGCAGTTACCTTGTTGCTGTCATATATGATATTCACAAAGCCATTAACTGAGCAGCATGGATCAGGGCTGCTGCTCATCGCCATGGGAATTATATTGAAGATGGTTCCTATAGATTATAAACCCCCCAGTAGGAGTGCACCTAGAAATGGGAAGTCCCATTTTAAAGAAGAGAAAAGTCAAGCAGATAGTAGGAAAGGTGAAGGAGATGAAGAAAAAAGGCCCTTAGTTTGAAGACCAAGGTCTTAGATTTTTTTGTTCTTATTTGTAATTTTTTCCTCGAATTTGTTCTTGGTTTCTCATTAAACCCAGGAAGGGCATGGGGGATAGGAATAAGAAAAGTATATCAGGTCAGGAAAGAAAAGAGAGAATAGACATGCTAGCTACTTGTAATGTAAAATTTCAGTGGTGAAACTGATTTACCTTTCTATGTTTTTGAAATTGAAATACAAGAGCAATGTTCTCTTTCTTTTTGTGGCTCGATATGGCATGCCCTCTTGCATAGTTTGATGTTTAATACAGAAATATATGGAGATTAAAGAGATGGTTGCCTCCACATGTGAACTTGTCTCAAAACCATTTTGAAGCCAATGTCAACTGGTAGGGCAACCGATCCTCGGCAGCTAATGGTTGATGTCGAGGATCCTCCTCGTAATGGCTGGCAATTTGTTCCATGGAAGTTTCAAATACAGAGACACAGAAGTGGCCCATCGAATGATCGAATGCCCCGAGGAGCGACATCCCATCCCATCCCATCGTTCTCCTGATTTTTGTCAAGAAAGTGTGTTGCTGCTCCACGCAAATTATTAATCGAAGTTATTATAGTGATTTGTTAGCATGAAAGCATGGTTTCTCTGCCTCGAGAAATTTTATCATCATGGATATATTTAGATTAGCTTTTGTCAGCTCAATTAAATACTTTCCTCGTCTCATTTAGGCATACCAACCGCCTTGAACTGTTTTCAAGGATTATTTTTATTTTTATTTTTATTTTTTCACAAACTTCCCTCCAGTTGGAATCCGAAATGGAACAATGTAGGAAAAATCTCAATTTAGTCCCAAACCTATAAAACTTATCAATTGGGTCTTACATTTATCGCTTGTGTCCTTTTGTCAATTTATTTTAATAATTTAAGTCTAATTGCATATTTTATGCTCTAAAATGATTTTCCATCGACATTAAACTTTTATGTCAAATGTGCTTATTTATGCACTAAAATGGCATAATTTGAAAAGAAAAAAAAACAAGTACTGATGAACACTAATAAAAGGACTTGATCGATAATTTTTGAGATGTAAATGATAAAATCTATAAATTCAAGACTCAATTAAAAATGAGTATAAATTGAGATTTTCAAGATAATTTATATTCACAAGCTTTATTAAATCAATCAGTTTCAGTTTTGCTCTCAAGAACTTTATTTTTCGGCTCATAATTTCATGGGCTCAAAGCCCATCCGATAAGCTGGTAAAATTTGTAAATATTTACAAATTTAGCATATCTAAAATCTATTTTTATTTTTATATTTAAGAAGTGTTTAAAAAAATTTGAATTTTTTTATTTTAAATTATTTTTTTAATATATTAATATAAAATATAATTTTATTTAAAAAAATTAAATAAAAATATTTTAAAAAACAACAAAAAAACAAAAATTAATTCCTCCAGCAAACTGAAATGGTGGGGGCATAAAATAGAACGATGCACATGGGCCATGTGCCTACAATATCCAACGGCCCCAGTTGAAATTTAGTTCCCCACGTGATCAGACGGTCACAATCACCTCACTTTTTTATTAAATTAATCTCCAAATTTTGAAAAAGATAGCATCATCATTCATCACCATTAACCAAAAGCCCCAAAAAGAAAATTGAAAAAATAATTCAAAAGCAAGAAAAACCCTATTTTGGTTCCCTTTCTCTCCTTGCAGCTTTTCAAGAAAAGAAGAAATCATGAAAGGAGCGAAACGATTTGCCGCTTCAGACCCAGTCCCTGACTCGAATGACACGGCAGTGAGTTTCTTAAAGAAAACCCTAATTTTATTCTACTTGAATGTCTTGTTTACTTGATAAAGGATATGCTTATTTGTGCTTTTAGAAAAAAAAAAACATTTCTGTAGTTCTGCTTTGGTTTTGTAATAATGAAGTTTGGATTTTGAATTGCGGGCTGTAGCTTAAATTGGGATTTTGAATTTAGTTTTGAGCTTTTGAGGAATTTAGTGCTTTAATTGATATTTTTTTAATGATAAAATGAAATTAGAGCTAAAAATTTAGTTCTTTTTGTTTCTAGACGGTCTATGTATTTTATGTCAATGCATTTTAAGGAGCTTTAGTGAGATTCTTGGTTGCATTTGTTCGTATCTTTGAATTTTTAATTGAGCTCATTGTGTAGGCAAAATCAAAACTACGATTCCATATCAACTTAGTTTTTGTTATTTTCACTGCTGGCTTTTGTACTTTTTCATGGAAAGAATAATTTATTTTACATCTTTTTGATATTGACCTCCAATCATATTTTAGAGGCTGATTGTGCAACACTCAATATGGTTGCAGTTACGGAATAAGAGAATAATGGAAGGATCGCTATTTGATATTCATAGACCTGAACAATCTCAGCAACAATCGACTCCATTGCCACCGTTGGATGCAAAACGGGCTGCTTCATCACAGCAGTATGTGAGAGCTCTCAATAACCAATTTGCCAGGTCCATTTCTTTCTTTGTATTTGAACAACTTTGCGTCTTCAGTTATTATCTGGTCAACTTAGTTTCTGCTTCAATGATTAATTTGGATGAAGATGATGCGTTCTCTTGTTTGTGTTGGGGTAACCCCCCCCCCCCTCCGAAATTATAGGCTTAATTTCTGGGACTTCTTTCAATTTTGAATAGTTGGGTTCAAACGCAACTGAAGAACCATCCTGATGAACTCTGGGAAGATGGGATTCGAGATTACCTTGCTCATGCTTCAAACATTATGGTAACATTTAACATCCTTTAGTATGCATTAAAGGGGATATGCATGCACCCATCTTTATATTGTAAAATGCATTTATAAAAGCTTGATCATCTCTCTAATTGCAGGAGAAGTTTAGTGATGTTGTCAACTGGCTTAAAGCAAATGCTGTAAAAGGAGGGCCTGTTGCTGATTCTCTTCCAGCTGAAAAGAAATTAGTGCCTGAAATAAAGAATAATGAGAGCAAATTACTTCAAGAAAAAACCGGGTTTGCTTTACCGAGTACCAGTACAAGCTTTACAAGTTCCTGGAGCTCTGGTTTCTTTTCTGCCAACCAAAGTTCTGGAGGAGTATCATCTAGTAGCCAAAGCTCTAGTTTATTCTCCAATGGTCAAAGTTCTGGTTCATTATTATCGAACAATCCAAGTTCTGTTTTGTCCTCAAACAACCAAAGCTCTGGATTTTTCTCGAACATTCAAAGCCCTGGCCTCTTGTCCAACAACCAAAGCTCTGGATTTTTCTCGAACATTCAAAGCCCTGGCCTCTTGTCCAACAATCAAAGCTCTGGAGCATTCTCCAACAGCCAGAGTTTAGGAGCACTCTCCAACAGTCAAACACCTTTCTCCTTTAATCAAAGCTCTGGAACATTCTCCAACAGCCAAAGTTTAGGAGCACTCCCCAACACTCAAACATCTTTCTTGTTTGGTAGGTTTTGTACTGCTTTACTTCAATGCTACACAGGTCATAAATTCACACCAGTAGTAGTAAGTCGCTAAGATGGATTATGTGCCAGAGAAAATGGAAAAATACATTTGTGACATTGGAAATGTTTGCCATGCTCAAGTAGGACCTATAAGTGAGTCTTGGTTCTAGTTTGATCATCTAGATGAAGATAGTCCTTTAAAGGTTACAAAATTTCTGTGATATTGTGAACTGGACTGTGAAAGGTATTCCCACTAGACCCACCAGACCTTGCTACATGCACCTTGGTGTCTAATGGTGTGGCAATATAGTCTAGAGAGTGGGTGAAGGAAAGTCAATATGAGTTGACTGTTCACAACTAGAGAGTACTGAATTCAGAACTCTTGTAGATGGGATGTTGACACAACGTTTAGCGTGGATAGAAGCTCAGGTTCTCAAGCCCTAAGGTTATACACCCAAGCTGTAGAGAAATTTAGAGAAAACTCTAAAATTCTGAATCTGAATCTCAAAATAAACTAGACATCCCTATTTATATTAGTTAGATCTAAAATCCTTTATAGAAATGATTACTAGTTAAAACTTACTTAACTGATAGAATACGTTTAGCATTAGGATTCCTAAATAGTAAAACATTAATTAAATTAAAATTTATAATCTAAACAGGATAAAACAATCCAAATACAAGAAAGTAAATAAAGACAATCCCGCATAATAACTTTTGTGCCTTATTTGAAGGCCTTTTGGATCTCCAATTATCGTGAACTTTTAACCTATTAGGGCTTTTAGAATCTTCTGTTAAAATTTTAGCTCTGTTAAAATTTTAGCTCAATCTAATGGGGATTAGAAGTTATGCTTTATTTACCAAAACTGTCTTAGACACTTCTTAATCTCTCAAAACCTAAAAATCTTAACTGTTAATGAAACAATACTATAAACATTATTATGCCAAGAATATTGAAGAACTCTCCCCCACGTCAGTCGCTTTTACTTTTGAGAAACTCGGCCTCGAGTTATTTGTCAAGAATTGAACTTTTCTATTCCAAAAGAACAAATACTTTGGATATAGTATTTTAGCAAACATATTCACGAAGTAGCGTTTCTTTGACCTGTGAACTTCAAAATTTAAGTTATGATGTGTGCATGCTAAAGAAAAATCCATATCTAATGTTATACTCACTATTCCTATGAAATCTCCACCTTTAGTTCCTTCACACATTTGTTTACTTCAAACTTGACCTTTTCATCATCTATGACCTACAATATTTCAACCTCTGAATATAAAGAAACTTCGAGATAATCTTTCATAATATCTTTAGGAAAATTGTCAGAAATTACCATGTCCTCCATATCCTTACCTGCGAGATCTTCATTCTTGATTGAAAGATCATCATTAGCCACTATCTTCTCCAACTTAAGGTTAAAAGACTAAAACTGTTTGTCAGCACCCTCTTTGGTCATGTTATCTTCAACTTGATTAGATAACTTTGAAATTTTGCTTTTACCAAATTCCTCCACATAGACAAATGATTGTCTAGGTGGAATTTCAGGAATAGGTCATAGGTAAGGTTAGCCTCGAGGTAAGTCTCCAAGTATGTTCCTCTTCTCTTTGTGATTCCTGTTTGCGTCACCCTTTAGCTGATTTAGACCTGTTATGGCTTGCTCCAATCAATCCATTCTCCGTTCTTAATCTGCTCATGAGCCTGCACAACGCTACAGTGGGTCTCCACTTCTACATTGCGAAGTGGGTTGCTACTGTCTCCATCCATCAAAGAGGTCAAATTGCTCTGATACCAATTGACACGACGTATAGTGTGGATTGAAGTTGGGATTCTCAAGCTCTAAGGTTAAAGACCTAAGTTGTAGAGAAATTTATAGAAAATTCTTTGATATTTTATTAAAAGTCGGAATAGTTTGAAACTGAGTCTCAAAATTAACTAGACATCTTTATTTATATTAGTTAGATAAAAAATCCTTTATAGGAAAGGATTCCTAGTTAAAACTAAAATCCTTTATAGGAAAGGATTTCTAATTAAAACTTATCTAACTAATAGAATCCATCTAGGATTAGGATTTCCAGAGAGTAAAATATTAATTAAATTAAAAGGCCTAATCTAAATAGAGAAAAAGAATTCAAACACAACAAGGCAAATAAAAACAATCTCGAAAAGTAACTTTCGAGATTTATTTGAAGGCCTTTCTGATCTCCGATCATCATAAAATTTAAACCAATTGAAAACAAGGCCTTCAAAATTCTATTAAAATTTCAACTCGATCCAACGGTCGGATTAAAAGTTATGTTTGATTTACCACATTGTTTCTTGGACTCTTCTTAAACTGTTCAAAACCTAAAAATTGTAACAATTAATGAAATAATGCGATAAACATTACTATGTCAAGAATATTTTAGTTAATAAGATACAAAGATGCAGATATGACAATTCGTTAGTGATTCTGCTGTGATTTTTTTATATAGATTATAGTCTCATATGTTGCTTTTGTGGAAGTGACATGAAATCTGACTTCTTCTTTCTTTTTTTTAATTTTAGGAGGCCAAAGCTCCATCCCCGCAAACCATAACACTGCAGATGATGCGGATGATGGTGAGAGAAAGAAGAATTGCCTTTTCATTGTTTGAGATTCTCTTAAGCCATTACTTTAAGTTAAACCTGCTATGCATTTTATGATTATCATCAATTGACTCCTTTCTTGTGCATGTATGCTTTATTTGAGATAATCATGTTATGTGCATAAGTGTGAACTGCGCTTCTTATCTGTTTCACATACTGCTAGTTGAAATTTGGTTTCAAGTCTTCAAAAAATTGGCATGTTGTGAATACCTTCTTGTTGGTTCCTTTTGGAAAATTGGATCAGAGACTTGTGCAGGCTATTAGTATTGTAAGGTATTGAGTTTATTCAATTGCAAGCCTGATGCTTTTCAAGATATAAAGGAACATGCTGCAAATGTAGAAATCAATTTTGATCTGTGGTTTTATGTCTGATTGCGGAGTCCTTTTTTCTCAACTTTTGAGACCATGGAACTACCACTCTTAATAGATTAGATTTTCACTTTGAACTTGGTTATGAAATATTGGAAGAGGATAGTTGAGTGTATTAAGGTAACTCTTGGGAGTTTACTGTATTTCTGAGAGTATTTGTTGTTTTTACTTTTTCTCTACAGCATAAGCAGACAAAATAGTTGTTCTTTTTTACTGGAAATGAAGACATTAATCATTAAACTATAAATTCCTATATTCCTTGGATTTGATCTGTTGTGTTATATATATATGAAATTTTAATGTTTCTATCCTGATTATTCAGTCAACTGAATGGTCTCTCTGCTCTGTGAAGTTTGTGCTTTCATGATGTTGGTCTGCTTTACTGGTTCTAGCTCTGATCCATTTTGAAGCTGGATTTGCACAGGTTGTTTGCATGTTTATTAGAACTTTGAAATCTTAAATGGTAGACAGTTCTTTTTTCATATTATTTCGATAATATTCCTTGTAGCCTGGAAACCCTAGCCCACTCGTGTGTTTGTTTTATGTTGATGTTAAACCCTTTTCTTTTACCAGAAAATGAATTACAGCAACCTGGCAGTCCATCTGTGAAGAAGTCTGAAGAGAAGGGTATTGTTACAGTCCATGAAGTCAAGTGCAAGCTCTATGTGAAGGTAATTGACATGTCATATTGTACTTATTGAGACTGCATTGCGAAGTTTTTATTTTTGGGGTAGGGTTATGGAAATCTATCAACTTTTAATAGTAGAAGAAAGTTGTCTTTCGCTCATGCATACCAGCAAATCTAACTTTCTCCTCACCCTTTTTTTTATGAAATTAGTTAGTTTGGCATCTAATATTTCTATCTAATGCTATGTCAAAAATCTCTTGATTGATTTTGAAGTGAAGATCATTTCATGCATTCCATGAGATTTTAAGGTCCAGCATTAGTAATTAAATAGTACAGGTAACAAAAAGGTTATAAATAATGATAAAAAAAAAGCCCTGAACCAAACTCTGTATTTGTGGTTTCAATTAAGGGGTGTGGTGACAAGTGGTACTTCAATTCTCCCAAAATCAGAATATCCAGGATTCTAAGTGTATCAGTTGTTAATGCGTATTGGTGTGATTTGAGTTTGGCAGTTCTCTATTCATCTTGAAATGATGCCAATGCTGTCCCCATTCTGTATCTTGGTTATGTTCGTAATTGATCTGCCTCATGAATTGAGATGATCTGCATGCCAGTCAAGTCTTGACTTGCATCTCCTGCTTGTGCTGCCTTCTTTGTGGTTGAATGATTTCCGTGGTTTTTTTCTCTTGATATGATCAGTCAAGTGATCCGGCAGACAAGGACACATGGAAAGATAAGGGCCCAGGGCAGCTTTCCATCAAATGCAGAGAGGGGATTGGCAAGTCCACGAAAGAATCTAAACCAACCATTGTTGTTCGAAATGATGTATGTTCGAAATGATTAGGCATTTATTTTCTTTTGATAGACATGGCATGGTGCTTAGTTGAAATTGCTACTTTAACTCCTGTGTAACTCTCTCTTGGACTTACTGTCTATAGTGTTTTTGCTGATGGCAGGTGGGGAAAGTGTTACTTAATGCTTTGCTCTATCCAGGAATCAAGACAAATCCACAGAAGAATTCCCTTGTTGCAATATTTCACACTGCAGTAATGCGTTTTAATTCTTTATATTTGCACTTTTATGAGCATATAAACTTTGCCTGGTTTAGCCTTCACCTGCAAATATTTACAGATTCACATAACCATCATATAGAAGGCTGCTGTAATGGCAGATATTAATCATAGTGTTTAATGATATTAATCATAGCGTTTAATGTAGCATGTCTATCATGGAACTTATAGCCGATGGTTCGTCTTATTGTAGGGTGATGATAGCGGCAATAATGATAGTGTTGTGGCACGTACTTTCTTAATTAGGACAAAAACAGAGGAGGATCGGAATAAGCTAGCGACAGCAATCCAAGAATACGCTCCCACTTCATGAAAGTCATTATAGGAGCACGATTCTTAAAATTTTGCAGCAGCAATTGGCTTGTTAGGAACTGAGCCAGCTTGTCTTGGGGCTCCAAAATAACAGGGGTCAATTTTTAGAACTCGGACCCCATGAAATCAAATGTATTTCTATTACTTGTATTATAATAGGAGGAAAAGGAATGCTATGTTTTGTTTCAATCTTAAGCCGTTATTATCCTTTTCTAGTTAACTTGTTTATTTGATGAATGAGCACGTCATCATGTGACTGGCATCATTCACGGTGTCCAAACGCCTTAATTTATGCAATGCTATCAAATTTTTCTTCTCTCTCTAAAGTGTAATTGAAGGCAAATAGAATCAAGAGATTGCAGGTTCTCTTGCACAAGTTGCCCACAGCACAGCCCCTAGATACAGAAACAAAATGTAATAACAATACTGAGAGTGCACTGGATGGAGGGGGAGATAAATGCATTTGAAATTTAATTATGTGCTACTTCTGTTATTTACTCACATATTGCAATTTTTTAGAAAACTCATAAATTAAGCCACAAATCTGTCATCCGAGTTCAGTTCCTCACATCCCCAGAACTTTCCGTGTCGGCCATTATTAGAACTCGTTAATACTGCCAAGGTAATCCTTCCCAAGTGCCCAGTCAGGGTACGAATTGCATATGCACGCCTCTAGGGTCTAGCACACAAGTGATAATCTAAGTGATGGGGCGGTAGCGATGTGACTGCATGATGCCCAGCGAATTACCGATTCAGTGACCATGACATTAAGTTGATCAAGCTCGCCGAGTCCTATGGTGTGATTTCTTCTGCCGTGGATACTGGATAATTTAGACCCATTGAACCCTTCCTGTCGAGTTTCTATCTTCTGAATCATTTCTCCTATTCCACGGTTAACTGGAACAAAAGTATCTGACAATGCAGGGAGCTTTCCTAAGAGTACTTCTGCACCAGCCAAGAAAGAGAGCTTCGAATAGTAATTCATGGACAAACATACTGCACATATATCGAAATAGAAGTGGAATCTGGAAACACGTTAGGGACCTGATTGCTCTCATATCTGGAGCCAAAAGAAGCCTATCCTTTTTGGAAAATGTTGTTCTCTAACTCGCAGTTTTTAATGGTTTCCAAAGATGGATGTGGATGCCTATTCATCTAATGTGTATTAACTATGATCTTACAAACAGGAGAGTGATGAAAGCAACATATGTACCTCCATGAATTGCATCCAATTTCGATTCAGTGACTTTAGCATCAAACAAGAAATCTCCTTTCTCAACTGCAATTCTAGGACTGACGAAGGTAAAGCTTAGCATTGATGAGAGCTCTATTGCACCCGCACCCGATTCGTCATGGTTGCTAAAAGAAAAACCTTCAGATGCAGAGCGAGGAGTCTTGTCGTTAACTAGGAAAGAAGAAAATGACGATGTCAATGTAGGAGATGGCACCTGTTGATCCTCACCAGTTACAGGCGATTCATAGGTGAAGCTGTAGGCTTGATCCCTGGCAATGAATGGGGTAGAGAAAGAACCTCCAGCAATTTCTAGCTGTCCACGATTAAGGTTGTCCTGCAGGTAGGATTCTTGAGCTAGTTGTGATACACATTAATAAATACACAGTAAACCAAGAGCACTTCTAGTTTCTTTTAATTATGCACTATCACTCATCTAACATATTGAAGGCCTCAAAATAATCTGGCTGATGTCTTCTATAATTGGGTTTTGAAAAATTCTAGATTTTTGTTTTTAAAAAAATTCCTTTGATTAAATTGGGAGTTAATTAGAAATTAGTCCCTGTAGTATATCATAATTAATTAATTGTTCCATATAGAAAATAGTCAAATATTCATTTGAACATCGTTGACCATACTTAATTTAGTTGTTTTTTTATCCCAAAAATATCTTCTTTCCCGGTCAAATTTTCCCGTCCTATCTAATTATATGTATCTTTAAAAAAAAAATGAATTGAAGAAAATTACCAAGTTATAATTGGATTTTAAGAGCGTAAGGATGTAATAGTATTTTTTGAAATTACAATGACTAACTTAAAATTAACACTTAAACTGGGAACCTAGCAAGGGTGTGATGCACGGACAAGAGACAGCAAGCTGTGGGTTTTACTTGACTTGAACACTCAACACTCTGCAGTCTGCACCCAAATAGCTTGGCATAAAGTCTCCTTAAACGACAAGAAAATTCAATGTCAATATTTGTTTATGCTTCCTCTTCTCCATCCTCGTTCATTAATAAGGGGTAGGACCAGATAAAGGGTGTAAAAGGAGCTGAAAAATAATCCCATTTTAGGCTCTTTAAGTCCAGGCAGTCGGCACTTTGCCGGGTAAAAGAAATGCTGGCTTTTGTTGTGGGATCCTCGCATAACTTTGACAGGGAGGTCGCTTAGATTCTGTCTGTAATAAGTGAGGCAATGTGGCGTGGCCGAGTAGCCTGGCCCCATTGTGTGTGAACTGTAATTTATTAGCTCAGGTCCCCTATGGGCGTGATGGTTTTAGTATAACGAATTGAATCCAGTTGACAGCAGTTGTAAAGAATTTCCTATATTGCTTGATTATGCAGTCTATTAGCAATAACAACAGCAGAATCATACAAGGTGATAACCCTCTTTTCTTGATGACAGATCTTTTTTTCTCAATGACTGAGATTGAGAGGTTTAATTACCTTTTAATTACAATTGACTTGCGACTGTTGTGAAGAGATTGATCTTTAGTCAAGGTTTTTTTTTTGAACAATTTTTGAGATATTATATAATGTTAAAAAAAAAAAATCTCTACACCGTCTGGCTTGGAGTGATGATCGATAAGCACGAGACAAGGACAGAAGATGCATCCACATGCCCGAAACTTGTTTCACTGCCTGTCTCAGCAAATGGGAAATTTGATCGATCTGAAAAATAATAATCACGTAATAATTTCTTTAAAAAGAATACATACAGCTAACATTAATGAGTGTCCTGGAAAAAGATATGCCAGACTGGATTTGAATGGACATCCCTGACATAATTCCACGACCTGAATTTAATTCGGCTAAATCGTAATCTGTGGTAAAGATTTCTGCTCCATTAAACCTGCTGTGGATTCTGTACCTGCAAGTTATATCGCGTCACCATCTTTCGCCATCTCATCTCTCTTCGTTAATACAGGGTGTGTCTGGTGATAAGGAGAGTTGTGTGAAAATTCAGGAAAGGAGAGAAAATATGACTTTTGACCCTAAACGACACTGTGTATTGTTTTCGTGTGTAACGTATTAATGTCCAAAATACACCATTAATTGGCTGGCTAAATTGTGTCCCTCTTTCGACCTTTGAGCCATTTAAGAATAAACCTCTTTGAATTTTAATTTAGGGTTTGACCTCTATTGAACTTTGCTAGATTTCATTTGTACCCAGATAATTTTTCATCCATGTCCTGTGCTGGGTCGGCAAATATTGAGGTTGTATTTGATAATGCATCTGAAATGCTTTTGCAAGAGTTTTTTTTTTTTTCCCGTTCATCAATAGTTTTGAACACACAGTATTAAATCATTGACGAGTACTCCAAAAACATTAATTTTATATTTATTTTTTGTTTTTAGAAAAAAGACTATGAACCTTTCAAAAATGTTTTTTTTCAACAAAATTACTTTTCTATAAGTGCAATTTTATAAATTACAATTTGCATATGGATGAATACAAAAATATTTAAATTTAAACAAATAGATGAATCTACTATATATAATATAATGAAAAGGGCTTAAACAACTTATCACTCCATCCAAAATTTACTCTTCACACAACATGATTTCTAGTATATTTAGAATTATAATAGCGGTTGCGGCATAAAGTATTTTGTACTTAAAATGTATTAAAATAATAATTTTTTTATTTTTAAAATCAGTATTTAAATATTTAAAATTTAAGAATCGTGTTCCCCTCAATTCTTTACGAATAGAGAATCTAAAAAAAAATCATAACCTAATTTACTTTGTTTATGAAAGAGTTGATGTAATTGAAGAAATAAAAAGATGGGCATCACTGTAGTGTCGTCAGAGATGAATGATCCAAAGAAATCATCATCAAAACCTAGAAATAAATCAGTGGTGGTCAATAACACTAAAGACTCCAACTTTCAAGGGCAAAACATGAATGATCATCGGAGTGTTAATGGCAAGTTTGGGGAGACTGGGATTTAAGCAATGGGAAGACTAATGGGACCTAGATGCAAAATGTGCTTCATATATCCTTTTCATTTCTAAGTCAAAAATCTTCCTTGCTAGATCCGAACAAATGAAAAAAAGCCATTTCCGTTGCGTAGTATGGCAAAGAATCTCTCACGAACAAGGTCAGCCGTCAGCCTACCTTGGAATCTTCATCGCGTTGACTCGAGACCAAGAGCATGAAATTCGCAAAACCAGACGGAATAAAATCCAACCAGATTGAAACTGAGGTTAGGAACAGAAGTACAAATTTGGTGGAGATGCTGTCAGAGCTGAATCCTATGGTTGAACAGTTTGTGCCCCCTTCACTGGCTAACCATGATAGATATTTTGATAACAGGTTTCGTTTTAAATTTGTTCCTTTTTTTATGTTTCAGAATAAAATAAAATAAAAAATTTATTTTATTATTTTAAATTAATTTTTTATATTTTTAGATCGTTTTGATGTACTGATATAAAAAATAATTTTAAAAAAATAAAAAATATATTATTTTTATATATTTTCAAATAAAAAATTCATTGAAAATCAATATCCAGATGCTAATACAATTTGCAGCGCAGACTAATGACTAATCATGGTATTGCCAATGGCACAGTAATAGAAGGAGATGTTTTTATTTTCCTCCTGAAGAAATTAAAAGCTCCGTTCGTACTTTTGTTTCTAAGGTGGAAATTAAAAAGGTGAGATTCTTTAATCATATTCTCCTCTCTTATTCTAAAGTATGTTGTGCTGCTGTTTTGGTTGGTTGGATTTGAATGGGTAGATTCGGTCAAGGTAAAAAAGAGAAGAGAAAAGGGTAATTTGATCGCAGAGTTATAACTTTAATCTGTAAGTGTTTTTTAGTTATTAATTGGCAATCTTTTAATTTTTTAAAATAAATTTGTTGATTAATTTTTCATGCATTGGTATCAGCGTGTAAGCTATTATAAACAAAGATAAATAAATTATAATTTTAAAATTAAGCCACTGTGTGTTTTTGCATTTTAAAAAAGTTTTTGAAAAAATTTAATTTTTTTTATTTTTTTCTTTGCTTCAAATTAATATTTTTTAGTGTTTTTATATCATCTTAATGTACTTATATTAAAAATAATTTTAAAAAATAAAAAAATATATTTTAATATATTTTTAAATAAAAACTAATTATAACAACACTACAGATTTTAAATAAGAAAAGTATAATATCATGCAAATCTTAGAAGGGTCATTTTCCCTATAAAGCGGCGCATGTTACCTTAGGAGGCCTTGACAATCCACTCCCTTTTTCTTTATTGACTCGATTTCCATGACAGCCAATGTCATTTTTTCCCTCGGGGCTTTAATGTTTTTTTTATGCTTTAATTTTTGTTCATTTACTCTTAGTTTTTAGAAAAATAAAGAATCTGTATAATATTTTACATAATCATTAACAACTCAATATCTAGATAATTACTTGATATAATGATGAATACAAAGCCTATTAAACTAAATTATCAAGAAACCAAAAAACCTTAATCAACATAATATAGAATAATAAAATAAAAATTAAAAAGATTCGATCACTATACAAAATATTACGAAAAGGGCCAAACTTGAAAGCACCTTTTATTAAAATAAAAAAATGATTTTTTTTGTATTTTTTTTTTAATTTTAGTCCCTTGGTTCTAAATTTCATTAAAATAATAAAATCAAACTCTTTTTTGCAAAATCAAGAATCAATTCACTGTCTAGAATTTTTTTCCATATAATGATGGCCATACAAAAAACAAGTTAATATAAATTATCAACGCAATACTCCCAACAAACATGCAATCAAATGATTAAATTAAAAATAAAAAATTAATAATTAAAACAATAAAATAATCAAAATACAGATAACAAATAACAAAACACCATGGATTACCAATCCATGATGTAATGGGAGATGATGAACAATGATTTCTCCATATGCTTTGGATTTTTCCTTAATGTTGCTTGGTGCCAAAAAAAAAAAACAGAAGCTAATGGTGAAATTTTATCTTTCAAATGGTGCAAAACGAGGGTAAAATTACACTTTGGCAACGGAGAGGAGAAAGATTTTCAAGGGGAATTTTTTATTTCTTTTTGTTCAGTCTTTACTTAAAAGAATAATTAAATCATTTTTTTTAATTTAAAACTGAAATCGTTCAAATTAATCAAATTCGGTTAAGTTTTATTTATGTTATTAGAAAATTAGAAAACCTTTTTAATTTTCTAAGCTTTTTTATGATTTTTTTTTAAAACCTATTCCAATTGTCCAATATTTTTATATCTTTTAATTAAAATTTTTTTTAACTTTTCATGAGCTTTTAAAAGCATTTTAATTGATGTAAAAACCTTATTCCAATTTACCAATTTTTTTATTTTTTAACTGGGCTTCTTAATTATTGTTTTTAGAAGGTACTCACAATAATATAATAATACAATATTAAATTATCAAACACTAATACAAATAATAACAATTAAAAAACAAACTGCAGTATGGATCCAGATCCATCAAGCCATCCCAGATATACAGATATGGAGGAGCAATATATCTTGATAGTGCTGAGGACGTGCTCAAAATAGAATTTATTTCAAAAATACCTTTTAGTCCCTCATCTTTTTTAAGCTATTAAATGGTTGTCTCTTTAATTTTCAAAAAATTAATTTTAATACCAAACTTTATTTTTTCTATTTTTTAGTTTTCTTTTGTGAGAGGACAGAGAGAAGCACATAGGATTCTAGGTAGAAAGAGAAAGTTGTTGTTGAAGATAATTCCAATCACCAAAATAATCGATTTTTATGTCAAATAATTTTATATAATGAAAGGATTTCAAATTAGGTTTTTTATGTTTCATATGGTTTTTGAGCTCAGTCAGTTTAACAAGATAACTAGAATGTTTTCTAAGGTTTTTGAGTAAAGAATATATTGAAAATGAGTTTTTAAGTAAAAAAATTAGGAACCTTATTTTTCTAGCTATCATAATAGCCGAAATCTAGAGAATTTTAAATGATGAGTCGTCTATTTGCTTTCAAATAGTTTGGGCATAGCACATGTCTTATGCCCCATTAGCTCAAACAAAAAAAAAAAATAAAGGCTCGTGTGTGCATGCTTGTTTTTGAGGAGCCAGACATTTGGCCTGGCTTATTAGACCCAACAACGTCTGACATAATTATTTTTTTTTAATTTTGATTTTTTTAATTAAAAATTTTTTACATGTCTTTTTGAAAATTATTTTTAAGTTTGTATTTTAATCAATACCCTTCTTTGTGATTATTTTGCATTATTTGATATTTTTAAAATAACAATTAATTTTTAATTATATTAGATATATTTAATTTTTTAAGATGTTAGTATGATTTATCTATAATTTTTTTTATATGTTATATAGATTAAATTTATATTTTAAAATAACAAATATTTATTTTTTATAATATTTTTAATGTTTTTATTATTTTTGAATTTAACTCTCAAATTAAAAATTTTTTGTCTCTCTTTAATTTATTTTTAATTTTGATTTTAACCCTCATTCTTTTAATTTTTATTTTTGATTTTTGATTTTTTGATTTTTTTTGTGTAATTTGTTTTTTAATTTCATCTTTCTATGTTTCATTTTTTATGGATTTAGCTTCATGATTTTTTCATGTATAGCGTTTCCAATCTAATAATGCAAGTCACGAGTTTGAAAAATTAACAGATGTTGACATCTTTTTTTGTTTTATTTTCTTTTTTAATATCATTGTTCAATATTTTTTTTAATGGCTTTGTGGTTTTCTTTGATTTACTTTTCCATTGAATTATCATGATTTCATGACTTATGATTCACGATGGACATATAATCTAGACATATTTAATGTTCAAGTCATGGGTTTCACGTATTAGCCCAACTATGTCCAGGGCAATATTTCTTAGAAACATTATTTGTTATTGTTATTGTTGCCTCACCTTTTTTTATCATATTATTAAATTGATCAAGATTTAACATAGTTATCAAATTTCTCTTACTTTTTAAAAAACATAATTGTCTCCTGAACCATTTTTCTCTAGTTAAAGAATTTTTTGATCTTGCTCACAACATCGCGCGAGCCACCGATCTAGTCTTCTATACTAAAAGAATTAGGATAAAATCCCAACTTCTTCGTTGTTAATATGCCCCCTAATTGTTTTCTTTTACTTTTGATTGAATCTTTTATGGTTTTTTTTCTTTCTTGATTTTTTCTTTCAATATTTTATTAATTTTGAATTGGTTTTCATAATTTGTTTTAGTTTGTTTTCTTTAAAATTATCGTAGTCTTAAACAAACATCATAGTATTTGGTTGGTGCTTAATTTTACGAACATCTGTTTTTGTTATCATATCACTAAGTAAAAAATAGTTAAAAAAAACTATAGTCTATGATCAGGTTGTGGGTTTGGCGAGTTAAATCACATAGTCTCCGAGTTGATCCAATATATCTCAATATTTTTTAAAAAAAAAAAATGTCATCTTAAAATTTTTTAAAGTCAAATCATGCCTTTTATTGATTGTTCAGATTGTCTCTAAACCTATCAAGTTAAGGCAACTCCCACGTAGATTAATTTTAAACTCAGATTAAACAAAAAGTCGAGTCAAGAGGTTGAAAGATTGACCCGTTAGGTCAGGCCATTTTTTTCCCTTTTTTTATTAACAATTTCACCTTCTAATTTTTGTCTTTCGATTGTATCCTTTTTGTCATTTTAAAAAAAATTAACCTCAATATTTAATTGATTTTGAATTGATTTTCATAATTTATTTTAGTTTGTTTTTTATGAGATTATTATAGAATTTTGTTGTGTTATTTTTTAAGATTACCTTTTATAGAGTTAATCCTAGGCTCATGACCAGAATCACATATTATGAAGATTAACACGAATTGACATTGGTTCTTTAGGCTTTTTTAATTTTTTTTTCAACATTTGATTTATTAGAAATTGATTTTTAAGCTCTCTTATTTTGCTTTCCTTTTTATAAGGTTATCTTAATCTTTTGTTCAGGATCGCGAGGTTAGTGGATTAATCAAATTGACTTATATCTTTTTTTTCATTGTTTTTTTAATTATATTTGTTTCAATTTTAACATATAATATTAATTTGTTTAATAATTGAATTTTTTAGTTTTTTTAGTTTTTTATTTATTTATTATTATTGTATTTTTTTATATATTATTTAAATTAATCAAACTTATTAAACCTAGCTAAATCAATAATAACTTGTATCTCAATAAATAAATAAATAAATATTTTGTTGTTTTAAGAACGCTCACATTGTTTTAATAATTTTTTCATATTGAAAAAAAATGGTATAAACCCGCGACTTAACAGTATATACTGAATTGGCAAGTTTGAAAAGTAACGTTCCAATAATTGGAGACCCAAAACTCGCTTCTTAACACAGCAGCAGCACTGCAGCAGAGAAGACACCAAAGGCTGTCTTGTTTACCTTTTACTCCATTTCCCGTGGCCACCATTGCATGATTGCCACGTGTAAACCTTTCCAAACCTGTCCCCATTGTAACTTTTCTGTTCTGGCATTTATCTTTTGGATACGATCGAGTACAGAATCAATTGGTTTTCCGCTCTATATTTTCCTGTCCCCCGTCACCAAATAGTTGCCTTTTAGAGCTGCACGTGACAAAGTGGAGGTCAATGTCACTTTTGGTACCCTGTATTGTCTCTCTCTTTCAATATGATCCCCGTATGCTCTTTTATTTATTTATTTATTTATTTTCACCTGTATTTCATGGGCTTCAATAATAAAAATCAACAAATTAAACATGTCGACATAACTTCAAGAGGAAAACAAGTGTGCGTTATTGGAAGAAAATGGGATGTAGGGACCACGCTGTCAAGAAGAAAAATATGCAGTGGCCATGTCAAGAGAAACAGCAGAGATAGCAAAGCACCGTGTGTAACGTGTGTAATGTGCGTCACTCAAACCCAAAACTTTATTATTTTGTGTTTTTTATATATAAGAGGACCTGACCAATCACTGTAGAGACGTTTCTGGCCTCATTTTACGTTTTTGTCCTTTGACTGTTGTTTTAGCTTCCTCTGGATAATTTTGGATAAAGATATTTGTCGTTGAGAGAATACCCTTACCAGTTTCCTTAACTACAAAACTACCAAATCCAAGGTTTTTTTTTTATTATTATTTTTTATTATTCTTTCGTGGCAAAAACATAAAAAGGTCCCGCTATGCGTGAAATGTATAAATAATTTTTGCTCTGATTATGCGTTTTTTACACGATTTATATTCTCCTTGACCTGTTTTAATCACGCAATTAATTATTTCATCATGTGATATTAACATCAACAAAACATTAAAGAATGTGTTAAATCACTGTACTACACCAACATAAAATTATTTATTAAAATAGTTTCTTATGTTTTGTTTTTTATCTGATTTTTTTTTTAATTTTACATTTCATCAATACAACACTAAAAATATGGTTAAATCATTGTAGTCATACTTATAAAATACTATTTATTGAATAATGTTTTATATTTTATATATTTTTTAATTTTATTATTCAATATTATATTGTTTTGAAAATTATGTTTCATAATTTTTTCAATAATTTTTTTATTTGGTTATATATCAATCTCATGAATTTAGTTTTTTTTCTCGATTTTAACTTTCAACATTAGATCTATTGAATGAGGGGTTATATATTTTTTTTCAATTGCTTTTTATGAATTTATTAAGATCTCATGACCCGGTTGTGGGCTTAATAAGTTAACTAGGGTTGACTCAAGTTTTTTTTGTTTGATTTTTTTATTTTATTTTTTATTTTATTATTCAACGTTGAGTTGATTGAAAAATGAGCTTTGTAATTTTTTTAAAATATTTTTATATAGGATTATCTCGATCTCATGACCCGGGTCGCAAGTTTAACAGATTGACCTGAATTGACTACGTGAATTTTTTTTGTCTTTTTTAATTGGACTCTATAATTTGCTTTCTGTAAGTTTATTTTGATCTCATGACTCGAGTTGCCGGTTTGATAGGTTAACCCATAATAACTTGGTTCATTTTTTGGTTTTTTCTTATTGAATATATATTTTTTCAATTCATCTTTCAATATTATGTTATTTAGGAATTAGGTTTCATAATATTTTTTTCAATTTGCTTCCTGTAGAGTTATCTCAGTCTCGTAAATTTAGTTTTTTTTCTTAATTTTAACCTTCAATGCTGCATATGTTGGGAATGGTGCTTTGTAATTATTATTTTTTATGAAGTTATCTTGGTCTCATGACCTATGTTGCGGATTTAACATGTTAGTCTGAATTGATTTTGATTGTTATTTTATCCTTTGATATTAAGTTGGTTGAAAATTGGGTCTTGTAATTTTTTTTATTTGCTTTTAATGAAGTTATCCCAATTTTACGGCCTGAATTACTAGTTTGACAAGTTAACTCAGGTAGTTTTTTTTGTTTTTTTTATTTAATATTTTTTTAAAATTTTATCTTTTAATATTAAATTAATTAAAAATTCATCTTTATAATTTATTTAAATTTAATTTTTATAAAGTTATGTGTGGATGAACTTTTCCTACCAAGCAAGGCTTTATAGTATACTTGAGGTTATA
>Ga0307515_10002864_pt1 | contig 36699 bp, 22 predicted proteins | sample 17_EM_MG_FD_194513 | JGI IMG/M metagenome (GOLD analysis project Ga0307515, IMG submission 194513) | Populus trichocarpa ectomycorrhiza microbial communities from riparian zone in the Pacific Northwest, United States - 17_EM | ecosystem: Host-associated > Plants > Roots > Unclassified | place... | reverse complement strand
GGAATAATAGAGAATGGAATTTTGGTCAAAAAGTTGCCTCAGATTCTATTCTTTGACATAGACAAATTGACCATATAATAATCATAAATATAATTGTGTGTGAAAATTAATAATAATTATTATTATAATAATACTTTATGGTAGTTTTTTTTCAACCAATGAAACTTAAACGAAAAAGAATCTGGTGCAGCCTAGGAAGGATATTGGAGAAGCAGTCTATATACTGAAAATAAAAATCTACAAGGATAGATCTAGAGAGTTGCTTTAATTGTCTCAATCTACTTATATAGATAAGATGTTGAAATAATTTAGTAGCTTTATCTTTTTGTGGGTTGTTGTTGCTATCTTGCTTCGGGTTTTAGCTAGAACTAGGTGTTGTTGTTGATGATTTCAAGGTTTTTATGTGGTGGTTTGTTTTTAGGTGTTGAAGGTTGATTTCTAAGAGCCTATGGCTGGTTCTAGCCAATGGTAAAGACTGGTCTAATTCTCCACCATATCATTCATTCTCTTCCATTTTTATGGCAAATCAAAGTAGGACTAAGAATGGGATGATGTTTCAAGATTGAGATTTCACGTTAACCAAGTTGAAGGCAATATTTTTGTTCTTGTTAAATGGGATCGTCGGATTAGGATCTCAAGTTGACCGAGTTAAAGACAAAGACCAAGGTCTTAATTGCATAAATATTGAAGTTTGATGGGAAATTAGGGATTTTATTGAAGAAATCTGAAACCAATGACCAAACTGTAAAAGACGCATAAATATAAGGGTCGGAATTGACCGAATCAGGGGCTAAATTGAAAAATTGGAAGTTTATTGATGAATTGAGTGTTAAAATGCACAAATTCAAAACCAAGGACTAAAGTGAAAAAGGCGGCCAACTTCAGGGCTAACGATTGAATTTGTCAGGGATGCAATCAAATTGATTCTTAAATTCAAATTGTAGACTTGAAAGAACAAATAAAAAATTAAGGACTGATTTGGAATTTGACATGTTTTGGTGCAATTTTCTTTTAAATGAAATGGCATGTTTTGTACATAATGACATCGTTTCATGCACTGTTAACAAAAACAAGAGGCAGCAAATGGTGCCATTTTGATGGCACTGTTTGCCATCTTCTTCCCTTGGACGCGTAAAGGCAGGGGAAGAAGGTTTTTCTTTCCCTACTTTGCAGCGTCTATCTCTCCCTCCCACTTGCTTAAAAAACCCTAACACCACCCACACCCCCCGCGTTGCCTACCACCATGATGAAAGAGGTAGAGGGGACATGCCATGCAGGCGGCTCTGGGGTGGCTACATAAAGGCCGCCCCAGCCACCCTACCCCTCCACTATGACTGGACAGGGGTAAGGTAGCTCTCGCTCCCCTTACCCCTTATAAATACCCCCTCGCCAGGCGGTGGGAGGGGGAGTCTTTTTAGAGAACAAAAAGACAAGAAAAAAAGGAAAAGACATAGAGAAAAGAACAAAAAAAAAGAAAAAAATAGAAGAGCATGGGAGAGAGAACAAAACAAAAAACAAAAAGGGAAAACAGAGGAAGATAAAGGAGAAGCATACCCTTTGGTATTGCCTAGGGAAGAAGAGAACCCTCCCAGCAACCCCGTGATCTCTCCTTCTCCCTCGCTAGCAGCAAAAGTCTCTTTTTCTCTCCACCATTTTTTTGCAGCAATGCCTGGAGCCACCACCAGATTTCCTCATCGCCACCATACAACGCCACCATGAACCACATGAAGTCATTTGCCCCTCTCCCTTATTCCTCCTCCTCCTCCTCTTCTTCTTCAGTTTCCTCCTCCACTGTTCACTAGGCCAAACAATGCCAGCCTAGCTCCTTTTTTTGGGCCGAACTTAACCCAAATAGGTCGGGCTCAGCCCACATGAATGGGTTGGTCCCATCCCATTATTATTATAGTATTATATAACATAATATTATATATTAATTAAAAAAACAACAAAAAAATTCCAAAAAAATTAAAAAAAATCCTTTAAAAAAGTTTATGTTTTTCTCGTGTATTTTTCTATCAATTTTGCTTGATATTGGTTTGCATTTTTATACTGTAAAGATACAAATCTGGTAATAAAATACCTGGTGTTCTCTGAAATGTTAAAACAATATATAGAAAAAAACCAAAAAAAATGTCTTCTTTTCATGCTTAAGCCCAAGTCTCTCAAAGATACAAAAATCATATTGTATTTTCATACAATAAAAACATCAAAAATATTTGTATTTAGTATGCATTTTAAACTTTAATAACCAGTTTATTAAAACCATGAGAACTAGACCAATATTTCAAAATTTTCAAAAACATTATTTTGTTTTCTTTTAATATTTTGGATTATGAACTTACATGTATGACATATTCCCAATATTAAAAAGGTAGTTCTCTTTTATTGACATTAGAACGATTAGGTTTTACCCGATAAGATAATGATCTCCTTACCGAGAAGGACTTATCTTAAACTTTAGACAAACCAACGATTAGAAAACACGACAATACCTTAGCCTTTATTAAACAATTAAACAATGCAGTTTACCTTATATAAGAAGTATTTGGGGTGCTAATACCTTCCCTTTACGCAATCAGTCTCCGTGTCCGATCTCAGAGACTAGTTAGGGTTCCCAGTGACAAAAATACTAGGTGGTGACTCTCATTCCCTCGTTTCACTGATAAAAGACAAGAATTCCTTGTCTCCCTAATTTTCCAGTTACATTCCAAGAGTGGACATATCACCGCGACGCTGCACCACGTGCGACAGAATGACGACTCCACTAGGGACCCTTTGTGGACTAAGCTTTGTTTATTTTTGATATTATGTTTTATTGTTGGGTTTGTGTGTTTATTTATTAATATGAATTTCCTTTATTTGCTTACATGCTTTAAATTCTATACATATTTGATGATGTATTGTATAGAACTGTCTCATGCATCCCATGTCTCAAATTTTCAAGCACACACAAGCTTCTGAATTAGGTGGGGGATTAACGATATGCCTTATGACTATTGGTCAAGGTTCAGATGCGTGAAACACCCAACTCATATTTGAGTGTCTGCTTGGTAATGGTGGGCATACGTGCTTTACCAATTTCTCGCAACGCCCCTATGTTGTCTTTATGAAGATCATTATGAATGCCAGTAGCTCCAGCCAATAACAAACCCTTCCAAGACTCACCATCCACCATAACACCACCCTTAAAATCCAACACTAGCAGCCTTCAACCTCTTCTTCATTTTGTTTTTCTCAAAGACAAGTACACTTGAAACCACCAAAAAAGGTATCAACTCCTCATGGCAAAACCCAATATCCTTCACATGTGATAGCAGCAGTAGCCACCTAAGGAGGAACAAAAGAAAAAGCAAACTAAGAGGAAGAAAGAATGAGATCTAAAAAAAGGGAATAAAAGTAAAAGCTATTGTTTGTGCCTTTTTTTCTTTGTCTTGTAGGTCAGGTGACACTTACTGTTGGCACAAGATGGAAGAGAAGAAGAACATACTTCAGATCCACCTTGTTTTCCATCTCTCCAGTAGCAGCAGCACATGGTTCCACGCGTCATCAGTGGCAATGGCACCTGGATACACATGTTGATTAGTACTTAAAAATATATTTTTATAAAGGTTTTATATCATCATATTGCACTTAAAGTATCATTAAATTCCCTAACATGAGCATGTTTTATAATAACAAGTCTGATAACATAAGATATCTTTAATTTATGGTAAATGTTCATTTTGAATGCAGGCATATCTCATAATTTAAAGGATTGATTGATGTGTTTAATTATTGAAAGTGAAAAGACAAAGAGAGGGCTAAGCTTAAAGAAGAGATGTTGGTTCAATTCAAACTGGAACATCATTCGATTATTGGATCATAACTGGAGCTGTAGAACATGGATTTAGGTCTGGTTTATATGGATGGAAAGTTAAGACATAGGCCTAAAACTTTCATGAGAGTCCAAGATTCAAAACGACCGTTTTCAAGTTCAAATTGTAACAACAAAAGAGAAGTCAGAATTTGTCCTGCAGCCCAAACACTGTTCAGTGTTCAACCCATATCTCGAGTTCTAGAAGTCCAAATGAGCTCATTCTTATTTTGTTGGAAATTTGAGACAAATGCCCAGAACTTTTATGAAGATTATATGTTCAAATTATGATGTTAGCAATGATGTTTTGTTCAGCTAAGAAGATAATGGTTGTCACCAAGTCAAGAGGTGGCCACCCACTCAATAATTAGTCATCAAATCAATAGTTCCGAATTTTAGCCTATAAAAGGAGGCATTTGCCATACATTTAGATATCTTGGTGTTTAGATCAAGATCACTCTCTCTCTTTGTATTTTCTAATGTTCAAGTTTTATTTTATGTTATATTAATATCTTATTTATGCTTTTCATTTCCTTTACTATACTTAGTTAACTTATATCATGTTTATGTTCTTATGTAGTTTATGTATGTTTTTCTTCTTCATGATGTTTAGCTAAGTTAATTTTGTCAAGGTGAAAATGATACACTAATGGTCCAAGAATAAATATAATATAAACTCAACATGGACTTTAATGTTTGATACTAACGTGTTTTGTACTTGTTATCTTACTCACTCTTAATACCTTGCTTGTTAAATGGTTAATCTAGATTTGTGTTGTACAACCCTTGGTACAACAAATACTTGACATTTTCATAGCCTACTGTATGGTATAACCGACACTTGTGTTATGAAAGGAACTTGATTTGTTGTTAACATAAGTTATCACCATGAATACCTGACCACATTTACAAATATTGGCATTACTCAAATAAGATAATTAATATAATCATGTTAATAATTTATAATCCGATTAGAACCTCCTTTGTATGTGGTTTCCAGTTGAGTAATAAAAAGAGTTAATACTATACTTATTTGAAATACCATTAATGGATCCTCTAACCTTGACAATTGTTTTATCGTTGTTTAATCCTTACATCAATATCACATCTCAAAAGTTCTCTTCAATTCCTTTTCATTTGTTGTTTATAATTTTATATAGTTCACCTTCCTGTGGTTCGACCCCAGTCTTGTCGAGTTATTTTTTACTTCAACACTCCTGCACTTGGGATAAGACATCAATCTTTTGATCGTGTCACATGTCGCCACCATTTCTCCAACCCCAAAATCTTCAAGCACTATTCCTGAGCTCTAACAACTTCTCCAAATTATTTTTGACTTTCAGAAGGTCCATTTTGAAATTTTTTAAATTATTGTTAGAAATTTGAATTTTTTGTGTTTTGTAAACATGTGTAATTTTTAGATGTGCAAGTAATATATAGTAAAAAGGAGAATGTGTGTGTGTTGCATTGTTTTCATTACTTAATTTCATTTTGTGATAGAAAAGATAAAAAGAAAAAAAATTGTAAATGTTTTGATTGCAAAAATACAAAAATCATGTTTTTGCTTATATATATACACACACACACATGTGTTTTAGCCAATTTTGTACAAAATATATATTTGCATGCATTTTGGATTTAATAACCAATTTAGTGAATCCATAAGAATTTGATAAATATTTTAATAACCTCTAAAATTTTAATTTATGAGAATTAATGATCAACATTGTGGTATAAACATTGAACCTATAAGTAGACTGGTATTTAAATATTATAAATTGACTAGAAAATTCTCAGAATTATTCTGAATATTCATTAATTTTAATTGAAAGTATTTTTAATCATAACACACGAATTGTGAAAAATCCTTATGCCTTTTAAGATACATGAACCCTGTCAATACACCTACATAGATACTTTTTATAAGAATTCATTTGGACACACAAATAAATCCTCATCCTAAAACATAGACAGGTCACTGGTTATGAACTCATCAAAACCTTTAAACCATATTCAAACCACACAATGCAACTTATCTAAAGTAGGGTGTGCAAGGAGCGTTAATACCTACCTAGCCACAACCAGTATATCCGGGTTTCCTAGTGATCCTGAACCAAACTACTAGGTGGTGACTCTCTAACCCCGACGACGCGCGTCAATGTGCAACAAAGGATGTGTTAGATTCTATAGTAATGGACAATCATAGTACATAGACAATAGGAAAATAGGTTTTGATCCCACTTCATGGCTACACTTGATAAGATTAAGATTTATTGTTTCTATGATCTTGGGACGTATATATTTCATATTATATGCACTATAACATTTAACAATTTTACTAACGAAGTTTTTCCATCGGCGTGAGATTACCATTCCGTCAGTGAAAATTTTACAGACTAATTCACCAACGAAAAGCGTCCATTGGTATAACATTCATCGGTTCCATCATTTGTCGCTAATTCTATAGGTAAAAAAATAAATTAAAAACTGATGGCTTTATAGACGGAAAATGCACGCCAAAAAAAAACATTCCCGTTGGAAATATGCCGACAGAATTATTATGTCGGTATATTTCCATCGGTGATAGTGGCATATGCAGTAATTTTTTTCGAACTCTCTAGAATATACCAACGAATTGATTTCTTATGCATTCCCATCGGATTGTGGCATATGCAGTAAAAAAATTTCCAACTCTCTGTAAAATACCAACGGATTTATTCCATCTGTAATTCCGTCTGTGATAATTAAAAATATTTTAAAAAATAAAATTGTACAGAATAATTAATATAAAATTATATAGAATATTAAAAAAATAAAATAATTAAACAAATAAAATTGTACAGAATAATTAATATAAAATTGTATAGAATAATAAAAAAAAATTAAACAATAAAATTGTATAAAATTGAAATATGTAAAAATAAAATTGAATAATATAAAATCCAAATATTCATTATAATTTTATTTGTACAAATAAAAATTAAAATAGAACAATGGTGGCGTTGGAGGAGGAGGAGGAGGAGGCTGGTCATTCCCGAGATCATACGATCAAAAAGGGGGCGCACACGTACCACCCATCTGTGATCTCATTTCCATGACCATTTGGTGGAGTTGTTCATAATCCGTCGAGAGTCGCTCATATTTTTCGGTGAGATGAGTTGTGTGTTGTTGCAAGGCCACAAACTCCTGAGACTGGGTACTCGATACCGATTGAGAGCTCCCAACGGTTGAGACACTACGGGTCGCCCGCAAGTTCTCGGTCGTAGTGTTGGAGAGTCCGTACACCTTATTTCTATCAGGTTCACCAGACAATCCTGCCTCCATCCATAAATCCGCATCAAAATCTGGGTGGGTTAAAGGATCATCCCCGTATCTCTCCCTCAACCGGCTATTATGTCTCCTGAAAATTAAAAAAGAAATCATCAATTTCAATTCAAGAAATTAATAACTTATGAAAGAAAATGGTTAAATGAACATACCACAAAGTGTTGAGTGCAGTTGTCAACGAACTATTGCACCCCCTTTTGGCGGTCTTCACTCCGCACGTGCGTCTCTACAAAAAGCTCCATTGGGCTCAGCTCACGTCCAAGACATGTAGCCTGTAAGAAAAATAATGTTGCAAGTTAAATATATTTATAAATAACAACAAATTAATAAAGATAGATGTCATTAAAATTAATCTTACTATCCACTTCACATGTGCAATGAACAAAACGAAGCCGCTAGTGTGAGTGGTAACCGAACCATTTATTTGCCGGTTCCGGTTCTTGGCACCGGACTGTGAGTGTCGTGTGAACCGCTTAGACATCACGTGCTGGATATATTGTGCCCATATATCATCTGGGATGTATGGCGGCCTCAAATCCCTATGAACCACCATGTCATTCCAGCCTGGTAGAACATTATCTCTAGCATAGTTTTTTGCTTTTTTCTATGCTTCATATCAAAAGTCACACAACCTATATCCATGAATGAATTTTATGTTTTAATGACAAATTAGATTTTAATATATAATTTTTTTTTTTAAAATATCATATCGTTTTTTATGTTACCTAGTTGCAACGTGATTCTCTCACACCCTCCTCGCAACATTGTAATTTGGGTTATCCCACTCGAATTTGTTTTATGTATAAATAATTTATTGAAAATAAATCAATAATTTCAATATAACATAAAAAATAGTTAAAATTTATTAAAAACACTAACCTCAAATCTTGTAAACCATGAATTGATATAAGGTTTCCAGTTAAGATGTCTATTTGCAACAAACACGGTTCTCAAATTTTTATTCTTTTTTGGTATCTTTTTTAAATAAAAATAAAAAGGAAATGGAAACAGAAAAATAATCACCAAAAAAATTTGAAACTGTTACCTTATTAACATATCGATGAGGCCACTTCTTTTGAGTGGAATTGAAAACTCCAGGACGATCAATTTATCAGATTGGGTAAGATTTTTCTGTTAGCTCAATTAATTGCAATTTCAAGTGTACAAATGCGGATCTGGTCGTGTGGACAAATAGACAGGCAAATTATATAGTGAAGATGACTTGTCTCGTGAGTGTAAATTTAACTTGTGAATCATTAATTAAAAGGATTAGTCATTTTATTTCTGATTAAATCGACTACTAGCTACGTTAAACTGTAATTGACTAATTGTTACTATATATATTTATCTTCTCATAAAAAGAAATATAGTCTTCTTACTTTTTTTTTAAAAAAAAACAATACCCTGTTCTGATGGCTGAATTTGAAATAAACTAGCTATTTAACATGTACTATGTCAAAAGTTAGATATTCTTTTTCCTACAAAAAACAAATTGTATGTTCAAGCTTTTATGACGTGTGTTGCGATGTCGCGTTCGCACAAATTAATTACCCTAGCTTAAAACACACAAGATAGTATAGAGCAAGTAAGGGGTCGATCCCATGAGGAAGTTTCAAGTCAGATTTTTATGTTGTACGTTATGTAATTGGGGGGATTTGGTTTGTGATTATCTAAACTATGACAACAATTAAACTAGCAAACAAAATCAATTAAAACCGAAACTTATCAAGAAAACAAATCTTGGTCGCAAGCACACATCCACCTATGGAAATTAGAACCGATCCTTGAAACGAAACTTGCAGTTTATGTTCTGAAATTTTATCTTTTCTTAACGTTGATTAATTAACGGATCCGCCGTATAACTAATCCTAACCAACAAACAATCAAAGTGTCCGCACTAATGATTCAATTTAATGGCAGCTTTAAAAACTAGATAATTTTGTCAAGATTAACATACAAGCTGTCCGCAGCTTGTGTCACTTTGTTCGAATGTTCTCCCTAAGTTCAATAACGTAGTTCCGCCACAATTATCAAGTTTAGTTGCTTCACAAGTTCATATATTACAACTCCGGTTTTGATATTAAACTTAGCAATAGATTGTTCACAACAATAACTTAGAGTCCGCTCTAACAATAATCAACAAAAATCATAGAAAATATGCATAGGAAAACAATCATACTCATTCATAACATAAACTGAAAATAAAAGGAAGAATAAATCTCACGGTTCTTGAAATCCGAAGGTTTTTGCGTCCTTGCAACCAAGAAAAGAGCTTAGCCTTGCATAACTATTGAATAACTACTTCTAAAGATTGAAGAGAGCATGATTTTTGGGTTTGTAGAGGAGAGAATTTGTGTTTATTCTCTGTTAGCTGCTGCCTCCTTCTGCTCTCCCTATTTTCTGCTGGCTGCCAGCCCCTTCTCTTTTTCTTTTTATATGCTAAGAAACCCTAGTCTCTATTTTACAAAATATTCCTTCCTTAAGTTGGCAAAATTTTCCCTAAAAAGGAGAAATAGCTTTGCATGAAATCTTCAAGCTCTGACTTAGAGGAGCTAAATTGCTGATATAAAAACTTGGATGTCGGTTTAGATGCTTCAGAATGTAATTTGGACTCGTTTCTTCACGAAACCTATTTGCGTGGATAGGTCTTTGAATTAGGAATCCAGGAAAATTGAGTTTGCATCAATTGGACTTCTGTAGCACCAGATATAAAAGTTTGAATGGCCAAAGGTCAACACTGGCAGAATGCGAGATTTGACTTTGCAGGATGTGATTTCCATTATCTTTCTCTTTTTATTTTTCTTTCATTACATTTCCAGAAAGGTATGGATGTTAGCTTTTTAGTGCCACTGGAATCACTTCATTTCGATCTCTAGAACTCACGCTCTACACAAAACATCGACTGAACGTCAAATCTGTCAATTACCTCCAATTTACTCCTTTTTGCATCTTTCATCCAAAAGTGCCTTCAAAACATAAAATAAGGAATATGAAGGCATTTTATATATATAACATAGGCTAAACACTAGTTAAATGTGGGTGAAACTATCGAATAATATGGTTGCATCAATGTGTTTTTATACATGAAAAAGTTCTAAGTGTAAATCGAAAAACTTATGCATACAAGTAATCAAATAAATCAAGAGCTATGTGTTTTAATAAATAAAAGAGAAAAAGTCATTAACGATAAATGAAGATGAAAATGGACAAATTGAGAGATATATATAGATCAATATATTCAATCTCACAACATGGGCTTTTGAACCGGTTGTTTAATGACTTTATTTATCAAAATTAAATTTTTATTTAATTAAATGATAATAGCAATATAAACATATGAAATTGATTGAATAAAATAAAATAAAATAAATATTATATAAGGTTACACATATTAGAAATATTATCCAAAAATAAATATTTTTTATTGATATAAAACATAAAAAAATTACCGATTAATTAGAATAATCTCTTCAAAAATTAAATGCATACAAAATAACTAAAAAATAACCACTATTTAAAAGAGGTTAAAAAATAAAATAAAAGAGAGAAGAGGTATTAAAGAATTGTTTTTAAAATGAATTAAAAATTATTTTGAAATAATACATATCAAAAAAAGCATTAATTAAAAAACAAATTTAGAAGGAAAAAAAAGGAAAACGCCAAACGCTATTGGGTGTGGCAAGCCAGGCTAGCGCATTTGGCTCATCAAATAAGGGTTTGCACGTCGGACCTTAATTTATTTTTATTGCATACATGTCATCAAACCAATTTTTCTTTTAAAAAAATTAAGTCAGATGACTCGTCCTTTATTGAGATAAACAACACCCCGTTTGATTTTGCTAAGATTCCAGCTATTGTGGTGATTAAGAAATCAAGGCTGAAGCTTTGTTTACCTAAAAATTAAACTCATTTTTCAATCTATTTTTTTATTTATTTAAAATACCTAGAAAACACCCTATGAACCTTGATAAACTCATTCATGGCCTCAGAAAACCTAAATAATCATTTCAAAACCCGAAATCAACCTAAAATAAATAAAATTCTCAAACTTAGATTTGTTTTTTTAGGTACTTTCAAGGTAAAAACAACACTTAAGTTGAACTCTCTTCATAAAATGGAATCATTCGATTCAAAGATCGATCATTTTGGTGGCCGGAATCAGTGTTAAAGATATTTTTTTCTCTCTACTATTTAAATCTGGTGACTTTATCTCTCCATTCTCAATCTAGGGACTGGAAAATAAAGAAAATGATTTTTTGAAGCAAAATTGATTTTTTAAAAAAATTTCAAAAATTGAGGGGAACTTATTCTTATAATTAGTAAAGAATGAGGACTAAGTTGAACATTTCAAAAAAAATTCAAAAACACTACTCACCTTCTCTTTGTGTTTTATTCTATTACTTTGTCTTTTAATTTTTTCATTCCTTAACAATTTTAGCTAAATTAACCTCCAAATAGGTTCTTAAAGAGAGAATTTAAAAAAAAAACAAAAACAAAATCATGGGTGTCGTGACTTGCACAACATCAAATGATGGATCTGCCTCCTGAAATGAAAAGGTTTTGGGTTTAATCATAAAATTATGATTTGAAATGTTTAGGAGTTGCCACCTAGTAATATGGTCACTAGAAAACTTAATGGTCTATTAGAATATGGGTAAGGGGACTAGTAACTATACATGAGGAAGATACATCATACCTAGTACACCTAACCTATTGTAAGTTGTATTATTGATTGATTGTTTTTTTTCTAAGTCTTGTTTCTATTCTATGGTCCATCTAACATTTAAGAAATGTTGTTCTCAGGAAGGAGGTCCTTATCTTATTAAGTTAAAACCTAACAATTCTAAAGTTCATATTTTAAAAGTGTATTTATTTTTATTTTTATATATTTAATACCTGGTGTTATAACCCAATTTTTGAATTCTGAAAAAAAATCATAATAAATGAATAAATGAAAAATAATTGAAATTTGGGTTAAGACAACATAAATTGGAAGTTTGGGGACTTTAATTACCTTGGATTAGTTTAATTACTGAAATCAAGAGCTTAATTGAAGAATTAATACGTTTGGGGACTTCATTGAACTTGGAATTAGTTTAATTATTGAAATCAGTGGCTTAATTGAAAAAATACCAAAGTTTGGGGTTGATTCAGGTTAAAATTGCAAGAAATTAAAGTTCAAGGACCACTTTGTAAATGGCGTTAAAATACAGGGGTCCAATTAGAATTTACCTAGGGGCTTGATTGCAGAACTTCAGTGACCAAACTGCAAATGGCCATTCCCATCCCAAAACAGTGTCGTTTCCAGACGAACTGCTCATCTCCCTCACGTCTCAGCTACCTATGATTTCTCTCGCCCCCACAATGCAGGTTGTTACCGAGGCATGGACGTATGGAATTCTTTGGCTTTATAAAAGCCAGAAGAGGGAGGACTAAAAATGCAAACAGGTGACTAGAAAAAAAAAAGAGGGAAAAACCACAGTGAGAAGGAGAAAAACATAGAAGATAGACAGAAACAGAGAGCACTAGAAAGAAGGGGAGAGACTAGAGGAAAAACTGGTAAAAAAAGAGAGAGGAGAGAACACGAAAAAAGAACAAGGGAGAAGAGAATAGAAACAAAACATAGAAAAAAGAACAACCTAGGGAGAGAGGAGACACAGACAAGGAGGAACTAACAGGGCGAACCAACACAGAAACAGGGAAGCAAAACAACTAAAAAAACAGAGACACAAAGAGAGACTCGAGGAGCTAAACATAAAAGAACAAAAAGGAGAAGACAAAACGGAAGGGAAGCCAGACGCAGAGAGTGTCATCCTAGTTTTGATGCGGGATAATAAATAAAAGACTTAAAGCATAAAAAAATAAGCTTTTAGAGAAAAAAGAAAACAAAGGAAGAGAAGAATAGGGATAGGTGATATGCAAAATTTATAATATTTTTAATTAATCATCAAAACTCCTCTAACATTTAGAAAAGTAGGATATAAATATTAAAACCCTAACTAAAACAAGTGATTGGGTTGATGATTGACTAAATAAAATACTCAATAATAATTAAATCAAACCCAAAAAATAAAGCCAAATTAATAAATCTCAACTAAAAGTTCATATAAATTAAACTCATAAACAGAAGCTAAAGCCCAATCTCTTAATGGTTTGGGCTATCCTCCATTGTCTATGATCATACGCATGTATAAATAATGTTTCGGGTTCGGTGTCCCCACCAATTCTCATGGGGTTGGAAGAACTCGACCTCGTCGAGTATAGGTCAAGGCGACTTCGATAACACTCTCAAAGATAAGGATCAAGCTCTTGTGATGTCTCTCTGATAATCCAAGTATAGCCTGAATCTGGTTGTCGAGCCTATATAATGGGATTTTTGAAGTTCATCATTCCTGATAAAAACAACTTGTGCATTCAAAGTAGAATTAATATGTTCCTTTTATGCCAAAGATATGGATAATGAGGTAGGGGTATCAAAAGAAGCATCAGGGATAGGTTGTGTTTTATAAATAATGAGGTCCTTTATGTTAAAAGTAAAGCTAATATCAAAGTTTGGTGGCAATTTCATGATATAAATATTTGATTCAATCATTTGCAACACTTTAAATAGTCTAGCACTGCTTACTTGTAATTTATGATCGGTTTCCAAAGGACACTGTTCAGGTCTAATTTGTATCATGAAATAATCTCCAACATTAAATGTATCATGATACTTAAGTAAATCAGCTCGAAATTTGTATTGTTCATTATTTGCTTGAATTTGTTTCATGATCTCAACATGGAAACTATAAACTATACATGTTAACGACTCAACTAACCTAGACATCCTATCGTGAGGAGAAATGGGAAGGTGTTCTATAGGCTTTTTGAGTTTGTAAGTATGAACACTAAATGATTGGGGGTGTAGAAGGAGACAAACATTGTTTGAAACCTGTGTAGATATGGTATGGACACAACCAAGTAAACTAGGATTATCTTCATCTTCCTCATCACATGCATGAGGTAAGGGGTTAGGAAGCTAAACATATGATGTGTTGGACACTAAGCATGTGGGGTGGGAAACCAGGTAGTTTCAGAGGACTAATATCATGAAACTCTTCTAAGACTATACTTATCTCTTTAGGCGATTCTATTAAAGAGTTTCTAAAACTTTCTCTACTATTAAAGCAGACATATCAGACTCTTTCTTAACCTCATTCTCAAGCTCACATGGACTTATTATGTTAAGTCCTTCTTCTTGCACATCCTCGTCATCTAGGTCATTAAAATCTTCAAGATTAGGCTCATACACTTTAACACTACAATCTTCCTCTTTACCTATATCTTTACATTTTTGGATGACTAAGGGTTCAAAGGTGCAATCTAAGGAGATATGATCAAAACCTAGACAATTAGTACACTTAACCCTTGAACTCACCTTAGACACTTCATTGACAACTCATTTGTCCTTATCTTTCTTATAAAGTTAGGAGCTACTAGGATTAGGTCAGTGGGGTGGAGCACCTAACAAAGAATCACTACATTTGAATTGGGACCTAATAGGGATACTATAAGGGTCTTGATGATTCATCCACTGATTCTTCATAACTAACTTGTAGTCTTGAACTAAGGTACAAGTTTAGTCAAGGGTAGATACACCTTGAAATACAACTTCTCTTCCAAGATCATCATTCAAGCCTTTACAAAATCTACACAAAGTCATGGCTTCGTTCTCTCTTATGACACATCTCATCATATAATCGTTAAACTGTGTTATATACTCATTGATAGAGTTATTTCCTTGCCTTAGATTGTTTCATTAGTCTAAGAGTTTATTCCTATAACACTGGGGTAGATACTTCTCCTGAATTTTTGTCTTATTTTGATCCAATCAGTTATAGGAGGTTTACCTCTCATCTCTAAACAATCCTCAATATCTCTCGAATAAGTTTTGGCTTCACCAATGAGTATCATCTTAGCAAAGCTAACTTTCCTATTATTAGACAAGTTATGTCACTCAAAGATTTGATCCATATCACGAATCCACATATCAAAAATCCAAGGGTCATGATGACCGTCAAAAGTGGGGGCTTCTATTTTTTTTGGACTCGTGATACAAAAGCATGCAACACTCACTTAGAAATGAAATTAAGATCACAAATGGTTATTGCAAGTGAAATCACAATACAAAATAAAGTTAATCCCATATTTTTTATGTGAAGATTAATCAAGAACAAAATACACCAATAAATTTTAAGCATGCAATGCTAGACCTTTAACTGTAAATGATTAATCAAACACAATGTCACAAGTAAGAACTCATAATTATCAAATAGAACAAGATACTAGATATCAATGATTAAAGAGGTTGATGAATAAAAATTAACAATTAAAAAATGCAAAGTGAGAAATATTTTTTTATATGATTTCGTTTTTATTTTGGTTTTTTTAGGCATAAAAGTAGTATTAATGATAACTCTAAATGACAATTGCGAAACCAAAAAAATGTAAAATTCAATAAATCAAAAGATAGAGGAGTTGGAACTTGCTGCTGCTGACATGGCTAACAGGCTAACATAGACTGGATGATGTGGAAGTAAAGGATGACATGGTGGATTGGTGACGTGTCTGATTATGCTGACGTGGCTTCATGGTACTGCAATAGCGGGTGACGTGGCTGTGTTAATTAATTTTACCTCAAATGTCTTCTGTGCTACAATTGCTGAGTTTCCTTATTGTTTGCTGGTGGCGAGGCATGAATGCTAATCTGTTGATACTGCTGTTTAGGCGTCGCAAGGGCTGAAGGACCAGATGTGGTGGCTGCGGCTGGAGGGTGCGATTTGGTAGTGGCTACGACTAGTGCTATTGCTGGAAGGTGCGATTTAGTGGTGGCTGCGGCAGATGGTTTCTAACGCTAATTTGGGTTGTTGAAGACAAAGATTTGCTATGGCGGCGTTGCGGGACTGTGGAGATAGCAATTCAGTATGGCTCTATAGGCTTTTTATGGTGCGGAGTGGTGGCTGGATGTCCGATCTGTCGATGGTGGGGAGAGGATGAAATTGGTTGATGTGCCAGCGCCGACGAAGATCTACTGCTGCTGGTGTGGGCGACCTGTTGTGGTTGTAGGTTGTTGACGACAGTAAATCGACATGTACCTATGGATTGATGTGGTGGTATTGGCTATGATCAACGTTTTCCAGATTGCTGCATTTTGATGATGAACAATGAACAATGTTTTTTTTATCGGGACAATAGGACTTTTTTTAAAAAAGATCAAATCGGATCTAGGTTAGGGTTAAGTATAAACATGTAGATTGTTTAATTATAAGAACAATTAAAAGTCAGGTACTGATACGAAATTTGATGCAGGACAATAAACAAAAGACTTAAAGCATAAAAGAAATAACGTTTTAGAGAAAGAAGAAAGCAAATGAAAAGAAGAATACGGATCAGAAATATGCAAAATCTGCAATATTTTTAATTAATCATCAAAACTCCTCTAACATTTAGAAAAGTAGGATATAAATACTAAAACACTAATTGGAACAAGTGATTGGGCTTATGACTGACTAAATAAAATAACCAATAATAATTAAATCAAACTGAACAAATAAAGCCAAATTAATAAACCTCAACTAAAAGTTCATATAAATTAAACCCAAAAACATAAGCTAAAGCCCAATCTCTCAATGGTGTGGGTTATCCTCCATCATCTATGATCATACGCGTGCGTAAATAATATTTCGGGTTCGGTGTCCCCACGAAGTTTCTTCCCAGAATTCTAACAACGAGCTTAGGAAAGGTTTCGCTCAGAAACGCCAACACAGGTAAGTGCTTTTCATATTCCCCCACTTTAGTTCACTTACACTATGCACCTTGAATTTTAATTATTCTCCCACTATTCATGCATGCATGATTTAGTTCACGGGTGCCTCCTGCTGACCAGCCGGGTCACTGGCCTGGGCCAATGACCGAGCTGGGCCGCTGGCCCTAGACCCAACTCCAAAAAAAATATAAAAAATATGTATGCTTTGATTTCAATTTCTTTTATTTGTTTATTTATTGATGTCAGAGTCATGAATACCATATATATATATTTTTTTGCTATGTAATACTTACCAACACTAGAGTTGAAAGTATCCGTAGTTGAACATTCACTAATGTTAGAGTCAGTAATATTACAAGTAGACCATCATAACATAAACCAACAAACTCTTGGCAATTTAAGACAAAATCAGCAATGCAACTTATCTCAGGTAGGATGCTTAAGGGGTGATAATATATTCCTTTTTGCGTAACTAGTCCCGTACCATAGAATCTTTATTGACCAGTTAGGGTTCCTAGTAAATATAATACTAAGTGATGAATCTTTAAACAAGACCTTTTCCCTCAAGAGTAAGATGTCAGAAATTTGTTTTTTGGAAAATTTGAAATTTTTAAAGGTCCCCGCGATGTTGGTGCAACACCTAAGAATATACTTTACAGTGTTATTTTATACCTCATGTTGTTACCTATTTTTGGACCTCACATAAATGTACAAAAAAATACAAAATACAAAAAAGTTGAAAGAATTAAAAATATATACATCAAGGGGAAGAACATGAAGAATGTATTAGTTGAGGAGGATCAAAATACCTAATTACAAGAAAAATTTGTTTTTGAAGTCAATTTAAGCTTTGATTTGAAGAAATTAAAGTCTGAGAGTCAAATTGAAATTTTAAAGACTTAATTTGGTCAATCAGGGGCTTAATTGCATAAATATTGAAGTTTGATAAGCAATTAAAGACTTGATTGAAGAAATACAAAACCAATAACCAAACCAAAAAAGACACGTGAATGCAGGGGTCAAAATTAATCAAATCCGAGCCCAGATTGAAGAAATTGAATGTTTGATGGTCGATTGAGGGTTAATTTGCATAAATTAGGAACCAAAGATCTAATTAGAAAAGAAGCTAAACTTTAGGGCTGACAATTGAGTTTGACAGGGGTGAAATTGCATAAAAATTAAAAGTTGAGAGACAATTGTCGTCGGGTGCGCGCGCCGCGACGTCGTCTGGCGACGGCAGAGGCTCTTTGTCGTGCCTCCTGATGAGGTGTGGTGTTGGAAAAGGTTTTTGGATTAAATCATAAAATTATGATTAATGTTCAAGAGTTGCCACCAAGTATTATGGTCACTGGAAACCTATGGTCTACGAGAGTATGGGTAAGGGACCGGTTGTGCAAGGGGAACACATGTCACCCCCAGTGCACCGTACCTAAGGTAGGCTGCATTGTTGTTTGATTGTTTTTCTAGGTCGGGTTTCTATTCATTGGTCTTTTTTAAGTTTTAAGACAGATCTCTCTTCATGAAGGAGTCTCTACCTTATCGGGTTACATCCTAACCGTTCTAAAGTTTGAATTTTAGCATTGCATTTATTTGCACCTTGTATCTTTAATATCTGAGGGTGTACTTTATCGTATAATTTTACACCCCACAAATATTAAAGTCTACATCTAGACCCTAAAAAAAGATTGGAAAAAGGTTTTTGATATTTTGGCCAAGCCCTAATGGATGATCATAACTGGTTATGATATCCATTTTTTTTTAAAAAAAATGAGAAAGATGCAATTTTTTACTGAAAATATGCATTGAAATTTTTTAGGATTTGGCCATGTGTATGAAAACAATTTTTTTTTTGAAAAGGGAAATTAATTTAAAAGTTTTTGAAATTAAAAAAAAAATGTTTTGAATTTTTTTTAAAATATTTCGGAGAAAACCGGGTATTTTAATACCGGATTTGTATTTTACAGTGTAAATATACAACCCGATATTATGGAAAATTGGTAGAAAAATATTTGAGAAAATCACAATCTTTTGAAAAGATTTTTTTGAATTTTTTATTATTTTATATATAATATTATATATACATATATATAAATTAATTAAATATTATTAAAACATGCGGGCTGGGCCGGCCCGGATAACTGGGCCAAGCATATACCCAGAAACAGGTGGGCTGATATCGGCCGAAAATGGTTGGGCCGAACTCGGCCCAACATATTCTTCTTCTTCTTCTTTTTAATTTCGGGGATGGGCTAAACCCGACCTAGCCAACTGGGCTGGGCTAAGACAGGTCCAGCCCAAAGTAAGTTAGTCACTGGCACAATCCAGTGACTAAGTTGCATGAAAGAGTGCATCATGAATTATAATTCACGTTCCACTGTTTGCATGTAGTGGTAGCAGAGAAGGGAGGAAGAAGAAGAACAGAGGAGGGAGGCTTACCTGGCGTTGAGGGAGTTGGCGGCCTGACTAGGGGTGCACGGTGCGACTAGAGGTACTGAGGCTGACGGCTGGCTCTGGTTACAGTTGGAAGAAGAAGAAGCAGAGGCTTGTAAAGGAGAGGGGAAGCTCGTGGTTGGAATTGTTGGAGTGGGTGAGGAGAGAGTTGCTGCCTCAGCTTCCGTTGGGAAGGACAAAAGCTTCTGGGCGAGGTGGTTGTTACTGCTGCTGCTGGGGTAGTGATGGCAGAAAAAAAGAGTTTTACAGAGGAGAGAGAGAAGTGGTGCAATGACCACGTGATATGGTTTGATGGCTACTTGAGGTGAAGATGATGGTGAAAAGATAGGTGATGAGGGTGGTGGTGGCTGAAGGCCACAACGGAGAGAGAAAGAAGAGAGAGAACCGGTTGCAGAAAAACTAGGCAGAGGAGGCTGGTTTTTGGCCAACTTTTCATTCGACTTCCTTCCTTCTTAGACCCTAACATCCACCTCTATTTATAGGTGGTGGAAGAGGGCAATCTTGTCTACACCGATGAAAAATTTCAACCCTTGATTCAGTTGGGAAGGATCTCAACTATTGGTTCAAAGTAGGCATGGTGCACTGTCAAATCTGCAGCTGCAGGCTGCCTGAGTTGGCATCTTTGAGGTGGTGCCACGTTCGTTTCTTTGCCAGTGAGCTGGTGAGGACCATACCCAGACATAGAGAGATGTCTGCTGATTTATTTCGTGCAAGTTTTGTAAAATTTGGTGAACGTTAGATACATTAAATGCAGTTGCAAAGTAGATAATTAGACCAGCTTTTTGAAAAGAAAAAAAAATGAAGAAGATAATGAACAGTGCAGAATGACGCGTCGTCTGACCTCTCTCTCTCTTTTTTTCTTTTCTCTATTTGTTTTTAAAAAATGAAATGGCATCGTTTCATGTTTGAATTAGGGATTTCTCTGAAGTTCAAAGTAGTCCTCCAGCTTTCAATTTTGTACAATTGTACCCCTAATTCATGCTAAATTTTTTATTTAATGCAATTACACCCTTGTCGAACTACAATTGGAACCCTGGATTTACGCGCCTTTTGCACATTGGTCCTTGGCCTTGGATTTATGCAATTTAACACCTAATTGATCATTAAACTTTCAATTGCCGTTAATTTAACCCCCGGTTTTTGTCAATTAGGCCCCTATAGTCCGACGCCTTTTGTAGATTGGTCCTTGGCTGTGAATTTCTTCAATTTAACCCCTAATTGACCCCAAAACTTTAATTTTCTTGCAATTCGGCCCCTGATTTCAATCAATTAACTTGGTGAAAATTAAATTTGGTCTCTTAGTCTCTTAAAATTCCAATCCTCTCAATTAAGCCCAAATTAGGCTCCCAAACTTAATTTTTCACCAATTAAGCCCCAAATAAAATTAATTTGACCCATTTAAAGTATAATTAAGTCCTTGCACTTAATTAAATCCTTCAATTGGACCCAAATTAATTCTTAAACATAATTAAAATTCAATTTGGCCCATGATTAAATCAAGTTGGCCTATTAAAAAATTAATTATGTCATTGGACTTAAATGTTTTTATGCAAATTCGTCCAATAATCATTTAATTTGACCTTGAATTTGCATTTTTCTTCATTTTTTAGCATGATGGGGTGCAATTAGGCCTTGAATTTCCTTCAAAAATTACAGCGCAGATTTTTCTCTATCTTTGTAGTCCACCTTGATCTGCTTTCTCTATATTGCCAGCCTTTATTTTATTTTTTTATTTTTATTTTTTTAAAAAAGTGAATTTTGGGGAACAACCCAGAATTGAGTTATGACAACAATCATGGGCGCAATTAAAAGTAATTGAAGAAAAAGAGACTAAATTGAAATTTATCAAAATCCCAGTTAAAAACCTTAATTTTTAGGATTTAACCTAAATGACACGTCGTTTGGCCAATAAAATTTGATCTTATATATTCAATTAACATTTATACCATAAATTTAACAATAACAATTAAAATTCAACCAATACAATAAAACATTATTGCAATGTAGACAAAAAAATAGAATAAATAAATAAATAAATAAAAGCTTTAGGAATGAAAAATACTTACCTTAATGGCGTGCTTTTAGAGTTTATTTATGTGTGATAAAAAAAATGAAAATACATTGTTAATAAACTGAAAAAAAAATAAGAAGAAAATAATTCAAAAGATTCACCACACATACCTTTCAATCGTTTTGATAGTAAAAACTTTAAGTTCTACTACTTGAAACTACAATAGAAGAAAGGATTTGAGAGAGTAGAGGATTTGAGAAGGAAGAGTGAGGAGAGGATTGCAAAAATAAGAGGAAAAAAATAAACTTATGGCGTCCTTGTTGGGTTATGATACCACGTTTTTACCGATAAAATATTCAATAATATTATTTTTAATTAATTTGTCGGTGATTTCCTTGGTAAATCACCTTGAAATTTTCATTTCGCACTAAAATTCTAAAAAACCCTCCATATTTTTGGCAGTTCATCCGTGATTCCTTAGGTAAAAAAGTAAATAGTACATTAATTAACAAGGTATTAGAATTCACAATCCGTTAGTAATTTCCTTGGGAACCTAACACTCAGTAATTGCCATCACCGACATGAAAAGGGAAACAATTCCCTTCACCTCTTGAATACACCGAAGGACACGATCCGTTGGTGTTTCCATCAGTGTTTTGAACGGTATTTCCCTTGGCGTTGTTGATTGTGAACAGTGTTAGGGAGAAGGGGAACAGTTTCCTTCGCCTATAGAATACACTAACGATTTGTGTCCATCGATGTGCTGCATAGTAAATAGTGCACTAGGGAGGGAAATAGTTCCCATCACCTCTGGAATACACAGACAGTTTGTGTCTGTCAGTGTTTCCATCGGTGTGATACACAATGAACAATGCACTTGGGAGGGGAATATTTCCCTTTGCCTCCGTAATACACCGACGGATACAAACCGTCGATGTTTCCATCGGTGACTGCACAATGAATGATGCCAAATTATTTCTGTATTCCATATCTATCCATCCTGCAAATACTTAAATTAAAAGCTGCTTGCACAACATAATAAAAGAAGTTCACATAACAATAATAAAATAAATAATTATTTGTTAAGAATTAATCGGTGTCCGCTAGAGCTCAGAACAACATTCAACTCCTCTACGTCAACATCAACAAAAATATTATTTAAGACGTGAAAATTTGATTTTTTTTCCATGTAAATCGATGGAGTAACTCGATATAGATCAACAAACTCACTTACTTGAGAGACATCATCTCTGACATTTGAGTCATCGTTCTCATCCTGAACAACCTCAACATGACCCCTGAGTTTGGTTTTCAATACATATAACCAATCAACTATTGAACGATCTTTTCTAAAGAAAGGGGTGTATGTGTAATAAACTTGCTGGCATTACTTGGTAAAAATAAAGACATTGTTGACGTTGCGGAGTCTAGCGTTTGAGTTAATTTTGACCAAACCATGATGAGGATCTACTCATATTCCTCTGTTAGTGGTGTCATACCAATAACATTTGAATAAAAAAACTCTATTATGCTTGCTATGATATTGTAGTTCAATTACCTCTTCTAATTTCTCATAATAGTCAATTTCAAACTCACTAGAAGTCAATCCCTTAACACAAGCCCTATTGTTGTATGTCTTTCTACTGTGCTTATATTCTTCAGTATGAAACACGTACCATTAACAAAATACCTGTTGTAGCACTTCACTTTTCTTTCAGAACCCAGACTTAGTAAAGACAATGTAACGCTAACATTCCTTCCCATTTTATAAATCTGGTAAATCAAGGACAACAATGAATAGTGATCGAGAATTCTGAAACAAAATTAAGTATCCTAATAGGTAATGAGTTTGTGATAGTACTTACATGTGTTCTGAACCAAGTCGCAAATTGTTCATCTTATAATCAAAAAATTCAAGATTCGGTCAGATGTGAGTTATTAGACAATAAATATTGATGATGTTGCCTACGAGGTATTCAACAATGTATGAGTTTGTGATATTAAAAGAGAGAAATAGTCAATTAATAACAATGTTTAAGTAGTATACTTACTGAATAAAATGTCTCAGTTCAATAACACATAATTATATGCTTGTCTGAATTTTATTTTAGACAAATATCTTCCCCTAACAATATTTTTTGGCGCTGGTTGTCCAGGATTGGAAAATATTGACAAGTTCCCATTGGCATGACAATGGTGGTGAAGTGCCTTCGAGTGAGAACTTGTCAATATTGTCCAATCCTAGACGACCCGCACCAAAAAATGTTGTCAAGGAAAGATATTTGTCTGAAATAGAATTCAAAGAAACACATAATTATGTGATATTTAACTGCAATGAACTGAGACCTTTTATTCAGTAAGTATACATACTACTTAAACTTTATTATAAATGGGCTATTTATCTCTTGTAATATCACAAACTCAACATTGTTGAATACCTCGATCGTAGGCAACATCGTCAATATTTAGTGTCTAATAACTCACAGCTGATCGAATCCCAAATCTTTCGATTACAAGATGAACAATTTGTTAAGTGGTTCAGAACACAAGTAAGTACTATCATAAACTCATTATCTATCGCGGTATTTAATTTCATTACAGAATTCTCGTTCACTCTTCATTGTTGTACTATGTACTAGGTTTATCATCTGAGAAAGAATGCTAGTGTTATATTGTCTTTACTAAGTTTGGGTCCTAAAAGAAAGGTGAAGTGTTAAAACAAGTATTTTGTCAATGGATACGTGTTTCATATTGAAGAATATGGGCAGGGTAGAAAGATATATAACAATGGGGTTTGTGTTAACGGATCGACCTTTTTGTGAGTTTGAAGTTGACTATTATGAGAAATTAAAAGAGGTTATTGAATTGCAATATCATAGCGAGCATATTAGCCTTTTTATTCAAATGCTATTGGTATGACACTAGTGACAAAGGAATCAAAGTAAATCCTCAACATGGTTTGGTCGAAATTAACTAAAAAGCTAAACTCCGCAACGTCAACTATGTCTTTATTTTTGCCAAGAAATGCTAGCAAGTTTATTACACATTCACCCCTTCCTTTAGAAAGGATCGTTCAATAGTTGATTTGTTATCCGTATCGAAAACCGAACTCAGGGGTCGTGTTGAGGTTGTTCAGGATGAGAACGATGACTCAAATGTCAAAGATGATGTCTTTCAAGTAAGTGAGTTTGTTGAACCATATCGAGTTACTCCATCGATTGCCTTGAAAGAAAATTCAAATTTTCACGTCTTCAATAATATTTTCGTTGATGTTGATGTTAACGCTGAGCAGTTGAATTTTGTTATAAGCTCTAATGGACAAGCATAAGTCGATGAAGATGATGATAACAATTATATCAATGTAGAAGATTGTGTTGGAGCTAAAGACAAGTCAAATGAAGAAGAAGAAGACAATTTTGACTAACTATCAAAACACAAAAGGGTAATGCTGTAAATGATAATATAATAGTTATTGATGAAATTCTCAACAAATAAGTATTTATTTTATTATTGTTATGTGAACTTTTGTTATTATGTTGTGTGAGCAACTTTCAATTTAATTATTTACAGGATGGATAGATAAGGAATACATAAACAATTTAGCGTCATTCATTGTGTAGTCACCGATGGATGTTGAAAAATCTGGAGGGGTTTTTGAAATTTTTAGTGTGAAATGAAAATTTTAAAGTGAAGTTACTGAGGGAATCACCAAAGAAATAATTTAAAATAATAATATTTAATAGTTCATTGGTGATCCCCTTGATAAAACGTAGTATAAAACCCAATGAGAGCACCAGAACTTCATTTTTTTCTCTCAATCTCACAATCACTCTCACTCTCACTCTCTCAAATCCTCTCCTTAAATTTGTAATAAATGTAGTAGAAATTAAGTTTTTTTTTCTCTCAACACGATTAACAGGTATATGTAGTGAATCTTTTGATGTATTTTCTTATTATTTTTCTTCTTTTGTTCGGTTGATTAATAATGTATTTTTTTTGTAGCACATGTATATAAACTCTGAAAGTAAGCATGCCATTAAAGTAAGATTTTTTCATTTCTAAAGCCTATATTTGTTTTTGTATTAATTTGTTTTGTCTACATTGCAATAATATTTTATTGTTTTGTTGAATTTTAATTGTTATTGTCAAATTTGTAGTATAAATGTCAATTGAATATATAGGATTAAATTTAATTACTAAAAATTCTTGTCAATTTAGGATTAAAAATATTATCACTTTAAAAATGAGATGAAATTGAATAATCCAAAATTGTTGGTAGAAATAAAATAAAATCAACTAGTTTGTAGCATATATGTTGTATAGTTGTAGGATTGAAAATTCTAGGTTGTTTCCAGTATAGGGGAGGTGCTATGATTTTTTTTAAAAAATCAAAATTGATTATGCAAATATTCATCAAATTTGTGTAGATGCAAAGGGAAAAATCAACTACACGTTATAAGCACATGATCACAACTAGTTCTTCTAACAGCGATGATGATAACAATGTGTCATTAGGTGCCAACCAAGAAGAGGCACCTGCGTCGACTCACGACGCTGCCTCTTCGAATGCGGTTCCATAATGTAGAGGCAGTGTCCCTTTATAGCAGGATCCATATATGGGCGGAATATATCCAGCACGTGACATCGAAGAGTTTCACATGATGCTCACAGTCTGGTGCTGGGAACCAGAACTAGCAAATTCATGGTTTGGTTACCACGCACACTAGCGGCTCTATTCTGTTCGTTTCGCATGCGAAGCAGATGGTAAAATTAATTTCAATCACATCTATCGTTAATTAATTTGTTGTTATTTATAAATATATTTAATTAGCAACATTGTTTTCTTACATGCTATGACTCTTGGACATGAGCCAAGCTCAATGGAGCGTTTTGTGTAGACATACGTGTGGAGTGAAGATCGCTAAAAAGGGGTGCAACAGTTTGTCGACAACTATGCTCAACACTTTGTGGTGTGTTCGTTCAACTATTTTCTTTTGTAAGTTATTATTTTCTTGAATTGAATTTCATGATTTCATTTTTTATGTCCAGGAGACATATAACAGAAAAGAAATTATCGACAAGAGGTTTACCGATGAAATTTTTTTGTCCGTGAATTAGTTGGTAAAATACACGCCGATGAAATGATAGAGTAAATACCAACAAAATATTCTATCGATAAAATTGTTAAATGTAGTAGTGTTTTGTGATATCTTCAAGGTATAGTTTTTTAGAGTTTTTTACTTCCATCCACCTCTTCCTTGGAGGTGTGTGCTTGCTCTAATGCTGATCATGACAGTGATCCCACAGATCGCAAGTTTATTATTGATTTTTGTATCTTTTTAGGTGATTCTCTTATTTCTTGGAAGAGCAAGAAACAATTTATTGTTTCTCAATCTTCAACCAAAGCAGAATATCATGTTAAGACATCTACTACCAAAGAGATTGTTTGGTTACATTGGTTACTTGTGGATATGAGAGTCTCCCTTTCTCATCCTACTCCTATATATTGTGACAACCATAGTTTTATTCAGATTGCTCACAACTTAGTTTTTCATGAACGAATTAAGCACATTGAGATCAATTGTCATCTTACTCGTCATCATCTCAAGTATGACACCATTACTTTGCCTTTTGTTTCTTCTTCTTTGCAAATTGCAGATTTCTTTACTAAGTCGCATTCTATTTCCCGTTTTTGTTTTCTAGTTGGCAAACTCTCAATACTTATAGCTGCCGCATCGTAAGTTTAAGTTGAGATGTTAAGAAATATATTTATTTTGTTTTATTTATTAAGAATACAATAATATTTTTGGTTTAATTGTTTAGCCTATATTTAATTGTATTTAGGTTAAATATACAACTTTAGAATAAAATGATCAATAAAATCCTAATCTTTTTCTTTTTTATGTTTATATTTCTCTTTGTTTGATTTGGATTGGTTAACACTTTTCTTAAGCGCTAATACTAATACAAGTGGTAGTGGTAAGACTACTAATAAAGTTTGAATTGAGAGAAATTGATAGAATTTTTTCTTATATCAAAATTCTATTTTGCTGATTGAATACAGTTCTTGCTTTTTAATGCCTAACAATTGACTTGAGTACGTTGAAAACATGGGTATCATGAAGACATAAAGCTTCGCGCATGCCAAGCGGAAGGGGTAATAAAAAGGAAAATTAACAAAGGAGATTAGTGATGATTTCAATTATCTAATAATTACACAAAACCTTCTCTTTCAAAGGAGTTTTCTCATTTCAAATCGGATGGAAAAGATTTTAAAGGGCATTGAAGCCAACAAATACATATCAACTGGTCAGAAATTAAGAAGCCTTTTGAGTAACTTCAAGCATCTCTCTCATCTTGTGCTCATTGATTTATCTTTTAATGCTCTCACGTCCAATCCAACACTAGGTTGTCCATGTCTTCTAGGCCGTTGTCCTCTTCCATTCCCTACAAACCAACAAAATTCAATACAAAAAACAACTCCGTTTTACTTTTAGTTAAGAAACTTATTTTATAATTAAAAAGGTTATTTTCATATCGTTTTCATTTTTGTTTTAAAATATCAAATTTGAAATAAAATATAAAAACAAAAATCAATATTAAAAATTTTCCAAATCAACTAAAGTGATTTTATAAATTTATGTTAGTGATTGTTGGCTTTTCTTTTTTACACAAGAATATCAAAATATATAAATTTTCAATTCCTGTTTTAAAAAATTTAAAAATATTATCATAAAATAAAAAAAATAAAATCAAACCGTCTCTAAATATTTCTAATTTTAGCTCTTCCTGCTATTCTTTTGCCTTAAAAGACACACGAGTTGCTACCAATAAAAATAATGGTTTAATTAAGTGCGATTCGATAGATTATTTGATATCAGCTTAAGTGATTCAACTAATGCATTTTGGGGGAATTTTATAGCTAATAATTAATTGATGTTTTTAAAATTAAATAAGAAAAAAAATCATTAAAGATAATATTTAATTTCATAAATTAAATAGAATAGAAGAAAACTAAAGGGAATATTTATTCTTACCATAAAATCTTATTTCGAGAGGTCTTTTTTGCATCAAATAAGCTTTCCACTGCGCAGTTGTAGACGCTCTTATAAGACCATAATTGGGATGATGAGGAAGCAGACGATATGGCCGTGATGCAGGTATCAGTCTATCTCTTCCCACTTCTAACTCTTTGATCACATGAACTTCACATTCTGTCACATCAATGTCTTTTCTCCCCGAATTCAGGTGCAGTTCCAACTCCTCATCTCTTGACTCTATGTTGTTAATCTCCTGATCCCACCCTGAGCCTTCAAATGAATCTGTCTCTTCAACTATCACATGGATCCCACACTGTACCACTTTGCTTCCATCAATGTATTGACTCCCCAGATACAGTTCCAATTCCTCATCTCCACAGTATTCTTCCATTGCCATATCACTGATACTTATGTATCTTACCCATTTACGAGGGTAACTGCATACTACTGTTAGTTTATCTTCAAACAATTGAACACCGTTGTTTTTATTTTTTATAATAACCTTGTAATCGATGGCGTAATTCCCACTACTATCAACCTCAAATGGAGAAACAACCCAAACAACCAAGCCTTGGAAAGCTGGAGGTATATGAAATGATAATGAACATCCTTCTCCACGGTAGCTTAACCAATCTGGCATATTACCAGGAAAGGAGCCAATATAATACCCATAATCACCATTGCACAATGCCTGTATATATATATATTGATTTCAAGAAATGCTGAAATTTTAGAAACTAATTAATTAATGTGTATATTTGTGTGCTGGAGAGACAGAGATAGTACCTCAGCAAGACTCTTCTGGAAATTATTTGATGAATCACTGGGGAAATCAACTTCAATAGACCAGTAATTATTACTTGGACCTTCGATGCCCTGAATCTCTTCTAACATATAACAATCATTGAGATACATAAGATAGTCTTTTTTTGACTGGATTGGCATTCTTACTCTTTTCATTGAACTACAACCAAATGCATTCAAATCGTATAAATTTGAGGGAAGATCTAAGATTGATGCAAGCTTGATGCATTCCTGAACACTCAAAATCGAAAGCTTGGGAAGGAAGCCGATCCCGGAAGGCAGGCTAGAGAAATTGTTTTGTGATAGATCCAATTCTTCTAGAGAGGACAAACCCCTGAAATCAACACAGTTAGTTGCGCGATCAGACAAACCACCATTAGAAAGCTTAAGACGTTTCACTGATCTCCATTCGAAAGATGTTGGCAGCAAACGTTTCCAATTTAAAACAGTACTTGCTGTGATCGAAGATGAAACTGGTAGAGGCCAAGAAGTAGACGACGGTGAAAGCCATGATGAAATTTGGGAAACCCAGGATGTGGGTGATGGTGAGTCCCGACAGAAACTATATCCACGCAATGATAACTTTCTGACATACTTTAAATGTACAAATGAAGGTAGAAGTTCATTTTTAATTCCATCTGCTAGCAGCTCAGTTAAGGATTCCATATCACCCATGCGTTCCGGCAACTTTTCAAGTTGTGAACATCCAGAAATATTCAAACGTTTAAGAGACTTTACATCACCAATGCTTTCAGGGAGAATCTTTATGCTCCGACATCTCTTCAGATTCAAGAAAATGAGGCTCTTCAAATTTCCAACAGATTGATGCACCTCAACTAAACTCGAGCAACCTTTCAACCTTAATTTCTGTAGACTTGAACTGTGTAAGTTTGGTGTTTTAACAAGGAGCTGAGAATGACTGAGATTAAGAATTTTCAGCTTGTTGAGAATCTGTCATCGTAGAGAGCAAAACAATGAAAAGTAATCATAAAAAGTCATAACATGTAAATATAAATTACATACTAGAGAAATTTGGTGGATTGTAGTATCTTTCGCACCTTTTTCCCCTTCCATAATTCTCTAAGGTTACTGTATTGCATATCAAGAACAACAAGATTATCCAAAGTAAAATCAGATGGCAAATATTGCAAAGGACATTCAAACCAACAAATCCACATCAACACTTTAGAAAGCAGTTTAAAGGATCCGGTGAGATGTACTCCGTTGATTTGTAGTAAATTTAAGCATCTCATTTTTGCAAATGATCCTGTGTTTAATGATTTAGCTTCTGATGCTCTCACATCCAGTGCAAGACCCTCTACAACTTCCGTTCCCTAAAAAAAAACAATACAACTTTCATATGATTATTTTTAATAAGCTTGACAAGAAAATACGCATGACTATGCTTTCGTGTATGCATTGAGCTCTTACGTACCTTTTGCTGGTCAAGTACATTCCATGCATCCTCTTGATTCCAAATTCTGTTCCTTTCTCCAGGTTGTTTAGGTGACTTTTCACGAATGATCTCCCTTCCCATGTCTCGTAATAGATCATGCATGGTTATCTTTCCAATGGCAGTAACTTTAATCAGAGACCTTTCACGGAGAGTTCCCAAATCAACTTCTGGATCGTAACCACAACGGGCTTCTAGCACTTTTTCAACGTATTCTTTCTTTCTACCAATAAAGAAGCATGCAATATCAAGGAAGTCATTTTGCAGTTCATCATCGTCCAGTCCATCAAAACTTATTCTAAGCTTTCCTTGAATATCGCGGTTTGGAATTCTTCTCAACTTGTCAATTATAGATTTCCATCTGTGTTTGTCTTTCCCGGACAGACAAGCTCCTATAACCTCAAGAGCTAAAGGAAGTCCTTCACAGTAATCAACTGCATCCTTTGAAAGCTCAATATAGTCTTCTGCTGGCTTGGTGTCCTTAAAGGCATGCCAGCTGAAAAGCTGAAGGGACTCGTCTGGTTTCAATTCTTTGATCTGATATGTTTGATCTGCTTTAAGTAGAAAACTTGAATCTCTTGTTGTAATAATTACTCTACTTCCGGGACCAAACCAAATTCGCTCTCCCATCAAACCATTTAGCTGGTCAAGATGAGACACATCATCAGCAACAACAAGAACTCTTTTGCGACAAAGTCTTTCTTTGATCAGAACCATTCCTCTATCAACATTGCTGATGTTAGCAGCATCTTGTTTTAAAATATCATGAAGAAGTTGCTTTTGTAAAAGAGCGAGACCATTAAATTGTTTTGATGTTTCATTGATATTCGAAAGAAAACAGCTTCCCTCGAATCCATAGCAGAGTTGATTAAATAGAACTTTTGCTATAGTTGTCTTTCCTATTCCTGGCATCCCATGTATGCCCACAATGCGCACATCATCTGTTGCAGTACTTAGAAAGTCAAAAATATTGTGAGCAAGCGGATCAATACGTACTAGGAGCTTAGGAATATTTAAGTGCTTGGGATCTAATTTATTCAACACATCCTTGACAATCTCTTGGATAAATTTTGCTTCATGCCTGTTCATAGACAAAGGCAAGTCATTTGATAGCAAGTTAATTAAATATGCTCAAAACAATATTTTATTGTTGAACTTTGAAAAATCTAATGTATAATGACTCCATAAATGTCAGCAAGTGAATCTTAGAAAGAAAAGGCATACCCATTTTTCATATCATTGAGATTCCACCCAGATAGTTTTCCCGCATCCTCAAGAGCTTTTCTCCACTCCTTCACCTTTTCTTTATAACGTGCTTCATGTTTATCAAATGCTTCTGAAAAACTGCCAGTCTGCTTTCTCACATCTGAAGGATCAATGTCATAGAATATAGGAAGAGCAATCTGACCGGTTTTCCTATTTTTGCACTCAAGAATCTCTACAAGCTCATTAAGACACCATCTTGAAGAAGCATATCCTTTTGAAAAGACCACTATAGATATCTTTGATTCTTGAATTGCCTTGAGGAGATGATCGGAGATTTCTTCTCCTCTAGGAAGTTCATTATCATCTCGAAAAGTGTGGATTCCTGCTTGGACTAAGGCTGTATATAGATGATCTGTAAATGTCTTACGAGTATCTTCTCCTCTAAAACTCAAAAAGACATCATAGGCCCCTTCTGTTCTAGATTTAGAAGACTCTGGCTCTGTCATGGCACCTGCAGAAATTAAGGCACAATTAATTAGCAATGGAGCAATTGCAGAAGGTATCTACTCTCTTGCAAATACTAGCAAGGGGTACATGTGAAGTGATCATCAAAGACAATACAATAGCTTAAGCTAAATAACGAGAGAGCATAAAAAAATAGCAACTGGCAAATAGTTTCATCTATAATTAAGTTAAGTGATACCGACACTTGAAAATTATTAATCTTTGGCTGACCAGCAACACATCACAAGCAGAAAGTCTACGAACATGAAAAAGATAATGAAAAGAAACTAACTGTGATGGGATGATTCAACAATAATCTTGTACTAGAAGACATAAACTGATCAATGATCTATCTGAACATAAAGCTTCCAAATTATTGCTATCAGTAAAGACATGAAATCAAAACAAGAAAAAAGCAAAGAAGAGTTAGTTATACTTATATATAAGGAAAAGGGTTGGTTGGATTTCACCACCTATGAAATTGCAGATCTCGGAGAGAAAGGTTAGCTGAAGAATCAACTAAGAGATATACTTTCGTGCAAATTCTTAGCAAGTCAGCCAGTCAAATAATTAAGGAATATTACCCTCACAACATGGAAATGAAACTAACTGTAAGAAAAAACTCTGTAGCCATTTTGTTTTGGAGACAGTGGAGAAGAGAGAAAGTGCTTTGAAAGTTCTTGAATGAAGATGAAATGAAATGAAATTAGAAAGATTGACGGTACAAGAAATATAAAGAAATATCCCACAGTGGGAGTGAAAATATAAAATTCCTAGAAAGCAACTGGCTGGCCACCACCTCCTAGGCTACTTCCCCATCAAAATACGATAACTCATGCTACTACCCAATTTTTTAATTCATGTTTTATTTTGAATTTTTGGTGATTTATAACATGTAAATATGGGTGAATGAGAAAAAAATAATAAAAAAGTGATGTTAGTGTGTGTTTGTATTTTCTTTTATGTATGTTTTCTTTTAATGTTAAAATTAAAAAAAGACAAAAATAATAAAAAGAAGAAAAAAAAATTAAGTGTTTTAAGTTGTATATGGTCAAGTATTTTAATGACAAATAAAATAATGTTGTATTTTTCGTAAAAATATTAGAACATGTTTTTATATATTTTTTGGGATTTAATAACTGATTTATGAAAGTCTTAAGAATTTGACTAATATTTTAAATTTTCAAATCACATCAAACCGCAAAGCAGCTTGTCTTAGGTAGGGAGTGTTAGAGGTGCTAATATCTTCCCTAGCCACAATCAGTCCCTTACCCGTGAATATCTGACAAAGATCAGTACATCCGGGTTTCCTAGTATCCTCAATCAAATACTAGGTGGCGATTTCCAAGACCCCACATTAAGCAAACAAATGAAAATTATCATCAGACGTCGCACGGGGGACGTGGGACAGAATAACGACTTCAATGGGGAAGGTATTGTTTTCAACATTATTGGACTAAGCTTGGTGTTTTTGATGTGTTTAAATTTTTTGCGTTTTGTCTTATTTTATTTTTTATTTTTATTCATGCATTGTATAGAATTGTCTCATGCATCACATGTTTTAATTTTTGAAAGCACACACGAGCTTCAAGTTAGGTGGGGGACTAGTAGCTTACCTTATGACTTTTAGTCAAGGTTTAAGTTTGTGCAAACCCCAACTCTTCGTTAAGTGCTTAGACTAGTAACGGTTAGTACACGTGTCATCTCAGTGCCTATTGAGCCACCATATTGCCTTTAAAGAGGGTGATCACTAGGACAACGAGAGATCCTTTTTTAGAGACCAAATAGTAAACCTACCCTTTGTCTCACGTAAAATGATTAAACCCTGCCTTTAGGATGTATGCTCCGTACATATTGTTTTGCTTATGAGCAAGCCTTTCTTGAAGCATCTTGAATTCAGGACTTACAGGGAACATAATGGTCATCACTCATAAAATTTTCATTGTAGAGTTTGAGCAAGAATAAAAATTCTTATTTCATCATACAAGAGTTACGATCATATGTCGTCCCTTGAAGGGCAAGCTCATCATGTAGATTACATATTCATACATTTATCATGCAAGCACACGGTTGAAACATAGGTTCCCCCTAGCTGAGGTCTACTGGACTGATGAAGATGGAAAATGAAGACAGGGATCAGATAGATGTTTATTATTAAAAGGAAGTTGAGAGTAGTAAAGATGAAGTAGATCGACTTATAAATCTATTTGAATAAGTGTTGAGCTTCAAGAATGGAAAGGGAATGTCTGCACAGTCTTTTGCTGGAAACACTGCTAGTCCACGTCCCACACAAGAAAAAATAGCTCTTCTCCTCAACATTCCACCAGTAATGGCCACAACATTGATGCTCTGCCTTTCCTTCATATCAGTCGTGAATAGCGCATAAAATTCATTGTTTTCTCCTTCCCTCGGTTCTGCCTTTTTTTCTCTTCTCTCTGGATATTCTCCTCCTCCTCCTTTTTTTTCCGTCCTCGCGAGGTTGTCTTTACCTGGCTTTTATAGAGCCAGAGATCGATCGACGCTGGTAACGACCGGCAGTAATGGTCGTGGGGCGCTGCATTCAATGGAGAAACGTCTTTGCCTTTAATGCCGGAGCCATTGCCGAGGAAGAAGATGACGAACAGTCGCTTGCCAAAACGACTCCGTTTTCCAATTCCAAAGGCTGCTTTCAATTTGGTCCTTGGAATTCTTGTAATTTTGCAATCGAGCCCCTGGTTAAAATGTAATTGGATCCATGCATTTCGGCGCCTTTTACAAGCTAGTCCTTGGACTTCAATCTATTGCAATTTTGACCCCAATTAACCCCAAACTTTGATATTTCTTCAACTAAGCCTTTGATTTCATTAATTAAACATTTTCAAGTTCAATTAAGTTCCTAAACTTCCAATTTATGTTGTCTTGGCCCAAATTTCAATTTATTCCTCATTTTTATCATTTCACATGTTTTTTTTTAATAAAATAGAAGGAGTCAAAAATTGGGTTATGACATCGTATTTTCATACAACAAAGAAAAATCCAAAAAATATTTTAGCATGCATTTTGGTTTTAATAACAAGTTTATTAAAGTCACGAGAACTTGACCAATATTTCAAAAAATCCAAAAAAATATTTTGTTTTGTTTTAGTATCAGGGATTACGAATTTATACATAAAATGTATTTCCGATATTAAAAAGGTAGTTCTTTTGTTGAAGTTAGGACTATTAGGTTTTACCCGACATGATAAGGATCTCTTTACCGAGAAAGACTTTTCTTAAACTGTAGACAGACCAACAATTAGAAATACAATAAAACCTTAGCATATATAAGATAATTAAACAATGCAGCTTACCTTAGGTAGGGTGTAGTTGGGGTGTTAATACCTTCCATTTACGCAACCAGTCCCCGCACCCGATCTCTGAGACTAGTTAGGGTTCCTAGTGACCAAAATATTAGGTGGCGACTCCCATTCCATTTTCCACTAATAAAAGACGAGAATTCCTTGTCTGGCCATATTTGCCAGATAGACACGATATCTTGAGGGTGGACGATCGCCGCGACGCTGCACACGTGCAACACCATTTGTGATCAAGCAATTAAGACAAAATAATGTTTAGGCTTAACAAATTAAAATTATGTTACCAATATTTATTGTCTTGAAAATTCATATTCGTATAATTAAAAGTATACTCGATATACCTAGCTAGGATACACGATGTTACAATATTTTTTTTTATGAAATCGAGAATAGATATATAAAAAAAAAGAGAAAACATGAACAGTGTGAGCAGAGCTTTAGCTTTAGCTACATAGATTGTAGCCTAGGTATCAGCCTAATTACAATAAATAAATACAAGAAAACCTATAACCCTACTATTTGGCCAAGCAAAAACAAACCCACACTAAATCAGAAATTAAGCAGACCATGCCGAAATGCATTCATGATTCCTGTATAGGTCAGCACTAGTATACCAAAAGGAAGAGTTGAGATTCCTGATCCATCCTGCAGCAAAGTAAAACAAAAGCCATAGGATATCTTCCCATATTGGCTTTTGATCCTCAAATATCAAGTTGTTCCTAGCATTCCATATAGTCCAGATAATGTAAACATAAAGCCCTCCCAAACAGATCTTTCAAACTTACAATGGTTGCCCTGCAAAAGACCCAGCCATTGACATTGAAGGTCGTCAAGGCCATACGACATTACCCAGCTCAAACCTCTCCAAGCTACAATTTTGTTCCATAGTTTCCAAACCACTTGGCAATGC
>Ga0307515_10002863_pt1 | contig 36700 bp, 39 predicted proteins | sample 17_EM_MG_FD_194513 | JGI IMG/M metagenome (GOLD analysis project Ga0307515, IMG submission 194513) | Populus trichocarpa ectomycorrhiza microbial communities from riparian zone in the Pacific Northwest, United States - 17_EM | ecosystem: Host-associated > Plants > Roots > Unclassified | place... | reverse complement strand
GGCGCAAGAAGGTACGAAGGTACTTGGGAAATATAGAAGAAAGATACGGTAGGTGTGGAAGGAATTGTGTTACGGAAAGACGGAGACGTTGGAAGACGCGGAGGAAGCGGCGAGATGGTGGCGGTATAATTTAGTATAGATAAAGAAGTGAGCTGAAGTGTTGCGACGTCAGGAGAGGTGGCGTGGTTGTTACGATAAGGAATAACGAAGTGGTGTGTAAGATCATGGGATGAGATTCGGATGGTACATCGGAGCATGAAGAATGGTTCGAGGATGGCAGACGAATTGTATATAAAGAGAGTGTTGGTAGTGTTGGAGGGTTTCCTTTTCTTCTCTCTTTACTCGTTCTCTTGTATAACAAACAATAGTCCGACTTTGGGAATCTATCTTGATCTTTGTTCCTCGATACGCACTTCGAGTTCAGTCCAGCAACATTCATATCACCTGCGTTCGACCCCGCCCGTTACAAGAATCTTCGTTGAGACAGATGCTAACACATAAGTGCATCAAATATACTTGCCTGCCAACGACCTGCCAGGTGCATGAGTCACCTGCTGGAATGCGTGGATACGACAATTCGACTTTGACGTAAAACAGATTCCAGGGAGACTAAATGGAGGTCCTGATGGCCTCTCACAGCAGCCGCGAGGGGAAGGGGAGGCTGAGCCAGAAGAGAAGGATGATCTAGAGGAAACAATTGAAGCAGGCTTATGGGGAATACAGGTGGAACGAGGACCAGAATAAAACAGAAGGGAGAGAGCATACGAACCATTTGTCGGGTTAAGTTTGGTGGAGGAATCCAATGGGATATGGAGAGAGATAGGCGAATTTCAGGGGAACCTAAAGCAGCCGGAAGAAAAATCTGCGAAGGAAATGCAGCAATTTCGGCAAGAAGCAACAAATTTCCATGTTTCAAATGCATTACTCTACCGGAGGCGGAAAACCAATGAACTGCCGGCAATGGTGTTAGTGGGTACTGAGCATCAAAGTAAAGCAATGGAAGCTGCACACGAACTGAGTGGACACCATGGAAGGAAAGGAACATTACAAAATGTAGTGGAGAGGTACTGGTTAACGGAAATGTGTGTCGACGTCAAAGACTGGGTGAAAACGTGTGAGTAGTGCAAGAAGAGCGCTCCTCTACGGTATGATGAACCCATGAAGTGCCTAACTATTTATCACCTATGGCAGCGAGTTGGGATGGATATTTTGTACATGCCCAAAACAGAGGATGGGTATCACTTACTAATGGTCCCCAGGGAGAAACTCAGCAGGTGTGCAGAGGCACAACCACTTATACAGGGCACATCTGAGCAGGTAGCCGACTTCTTTTGCGAAGTGGTAATTTCCTGGTTCAGAACCCCAGACAGTATAGTAGTGGATGGAGGTGCAGAGAACAGGAAATCGACCAACCTCTTCCTCAAATGTTACAATATCCAGAAGATCACCATAACCCCATACCATGCCGCCACTAATGGAGTAATCGAACAAGGTCACAGACCAATTGCAGATGGACTATCCAAACTGACAGCCTGCTCCGACGAACCGAAAGAGATGTGGATTGACCACCTACCGGCAATGCTTTGGGCCAACAGCATCACAGTCAGGCGTACGATCAGATATTCACCATTCCACCTTATGTTTGGCCAAGATGCAGTACTCCCGGTAGAGCTGAAGAACTTAACATGGGACACCACCAACTAGATCCAAGGAATCGACGATACAGCATCACGGAAAGTGGCTAGAGCAAGACAGCTGGAAGCACGACGAGAGGATATCGATCTTGCCATCCAAAACCTAAAGGAGTTGAGAGATGCCTACAAATGTTACCTCGACCAAGTAGCCAACCTCCGATCTGAAGATCTCCAAATTGTTGACTTGACTCTCATACGTGAAACCAATCTAGGGCAGTCTCACAGCGCCAAACTGGATGCTCGGTGGCGAAGACCCTACCAAGTCACAGAAATTGCCCTGAGCCTGGGGACTTATCGACAGGCAGAACTTGAACGAGCAGAGCTTGTGGGCTGGATAGATGGTGGTCGACTCAACAGGTTCTTCACTTGCAACGAAGGTGTACACGGTACTCGAGAGATCAGTACACCTAGCACTACACATGACGAGGAATCGGAGGAATTCGAGGAATATAAGGTGGAGGCTGTAACAGGCCAGAAATAGATAGAAGGATAATGGATGTATTGAGTTAAGTGGAAAGACTGGGAGAAACGATGGTGGGTACGAGCGGAGGATATGGCGGGGAGTAAGAAACTGGTGCCTATGTGGAACGCAGCACATTTGGTGCCGGCAGACCACCCGTCTAAACGATAATGGGAAAGACGGATGGAGGGGAATGGAAAGTGGGGGAAGAAGGAGGGAAGGGAGGAGATCCATTGCATGGACCATGATGAAAAGAGTTGAAGATACCAAAGCCTCACAATTGAGTGGAGTTGCGAGACGAAGGCAGAATATGGAACCCACACAATTGCATGGATTTGCGAGATGGAGGGGGAAGAAATATTCCTATTGGCTGAGTTGCACCCATGTTACAAGAAAAGTTCTTACCATTCTCCCCTAACGCTCTAGTAGCCTCGAGACAAGAGAGACAACAACTACTGCTGGAGTGGGCAGAAGATTCACCACCGACAACGGGAACGACCAGCAAGATTTGCCAACCCACCGAGTTCAAGTGGAGAAAGAGCAGGGGACGAGGCCAAGAAGTTGGGAACAGATACGAGATGAGCATACTAGGGAAATTGGGAACCACATAGCGACCAGAAAACGAAGGATCTGGCCCAAAGCACCCCTCCAGGTATATAAAGAGCCCCCCTCCCCCCCTCTATGTTCCTAAGGAAAGACAACAACCGTCTGTACCGTTCATCTCCCTCTGCAAACTGACGACTGCGCCCATCATCGCCATCTCAACCATAACTGACGACTGACATGCCATTTACATCAAACAACGACATTGCAGCAGTACTCAACAATGCCATGGATTTCGAAGCATTCTTAACCACTACTACCACCGCTACGAGCCTCGACTCTACCCCTGCGGCAGTCACCACCACCGCAGTCACCACCACCGCAGCAGCCACCACTGTTGTCACCACCACCGCAGCCACCACCACCACCACCGCAGCCACCACCACCGCAGCCCCAACCACCGCAGCAGCCACCACCGCAGCAGCCACCACCGCAGCCACTACTACTGCAGCCACCACCACCACCACCACCACCACCACCACCGAAGCCACCTCCACTGCAGCCACCTCCACTGCAGCCACCTTGACCGCAGCCACCTCACCTGCAGCCACCTCAACCGCCATTACTATGTATACCCCCTCCTCGGATATCTCTACTATCGCTAGCGACCCCTCTCCAGTAACCCTTTTGTCAGAGACACTATCACACCTCAGCGGAGAATTCTTTTCCAATAGACCTGTCGGATTGCTACAAGAAGCCATGGAGATCGCCGCTTGAGGGCTCTCCCCCCAAACCCAAGCGACGATCATACTCAGAATCTATAATCGCCTTGGTGACATTACTGATGCCGCCGAAGCCCAGGTCGCTTCGCTGTCGACCTTCATGCAGAGAAACCTTGACTGGAAGAAGTTGAAGTACAAGCAATACAATGACTTCCTTAAGGCTCTGGACAGCTCTGGCAGGGTTAGGGAAATGATATAGCAACATCGCGCTGCGCAGCACAGAAAGACACGGGGAACGAAGAAGCTGGGAGACTTCTGGCAACACTATCCCGAACGCCAGGAAATCCTAAACGACATCAGCCTAAGTGAGAAGTGGATGTGTTTAACCGCGATCGCCAACCAAACATCCAGATATCCCTGGTTACCGTAGAGATGTCTGAATTGTGCATACGTCAACCGTCTCACCAAGCAAAACCACAAGTCGAAAGCAAACAAGTGGTATACTTTCGATGGCTTCCAGGAAGCTAAACAGTTGTCAGATAGTGGCTGCCCTCAGCTGGAACAAGGGATCGACTACGAAGCTATGGATCTGAAATGGTATCGCAGGTTAGTAATGCCACTTACTTACTATCCTGGACTGAATGACCGCAATAACGCCAACCAACTTTGTACCATCTCACCATCAGATCCCCCTGCCAACCATGGGATACTGCCTACCAACCATGGGATATCTGAACCACCTCCATCACCAGATAAGAGCAAGATGCTTCGACTGCCAACACCATCAACCAAGGGAAACAAAAAGTAACAGGATGAGAGCAACGTTGGAGGGCTTTTGATGGACCCGACCGAGGATGGATCTCTGGACAGAACCTGCACTCCCACTGAGAAAGAGGCCAGTAGGGTGCAGCCAGCGTCAACACAGAGAGACCCTAGTATGACCACGCCAGCGCCCACCGAGAAAGACCCCAGTGCGATCCCCCCAGTGCCCACCACCAACAACGCCAGCACAACCCCGCTAGCTCCAACTGGGAAAGAGGCCGGCATGAACCCAGACAAGCCTACCAATCCTAGGCAGAAGGGTACACCAAAACCCAACCAGCCTACCACTCCCTGAAGCGACAGTAGCAGTTCCAACACTGATGATGGCACCGAACATGAAGAATCTGTGAGCTGCTTCCTTCAATGCCACATCTTTGACCAAGACTGCAAGATAATGTTAGACGACGACACGAAGAGGTTAGCACACCACGAGAGAAACATGGGGAATATAGCCATACCTATCTTCCAACAAGCGGTAAACGACGACCCCAAGTTGTTCACACAGGCCCGGGCACAAATCACAGCAGCCATGTACATGATGCATGAGGCGATAGTTCGATTCGATACTCCGCTTGGAAACATCCCATACTGCCCAGGTGGTCAAGGAAATTGGACGGCAGATACAGATGGTGCCAAGAGAAAGCAGGTGTGTAAGGAGTGAGAGTCTTGATGCTTTTCCTTTCGGTTTATGGTTTTCCTTCGTGTTCATCGGTTTCATTTGGGTCTACATTTATGTTTATCCTTTGAATCTACGTTTGTGTCTTTCTTTTGGATCTACGTTTGTGTTTTTCCTTCAAAGTCTACGTCTGTATCTTTCTTTTGGGTTTATGGTATTCTTATGTTCTTCCGGGTTTGCGTATACGGTTATACAGAAGAGGAGCGGTGTGCTTTACACAAAGGGCCGGGGAGAAGTTGTGGCGGGAAAATCGGTTTCTCACCACCACTGCCACCCAACTTGGCACAAGACTGAGCTACGGTGAGTGTGCTGAGATACAGGGATAGGGAAGACGGACAGCACGAAGTGGGTGTACGGGGATACAGGGGTAGAAGCGATGGACAGAGTGACGGGCAGTATATATTTGGGAGACCCCGGGGTAGATAGCTAGCATCGCATCATGTATCTCATCTCATACCATCTTACCATACAACAAATTATACACTCGATCATTGGCTTCTTTTGATCTCGCTCATGGTTTCCAAAACCCCATGTGGATCCACACAATTGTGTGGGTCCTAGCAGCCGGGTAGTATCACATCAGCAAAATGTATTTCAGTAACTGGAAGCCTCCAGGAGTGTCTGAGAGGATGTGGAGTGTAAACTAAGATGCATCAATGTCGGGAGAGTATCAGAGCCTACATGCCCATTCCAGCCGGCCTTCGGAGTAACTGAGGTCTCCGATGACTGGTACACAATTCCCATGGGAGTGATTGTGATAAGTTTGGGAACTCCTCAGAGCACCAGGGAGCACTCTGGGTGCACCTGGGAGCCCTTGGGAGCGCCAGCAACAAGTCTGAGAGCGCCGGCAACAAGACTGGGAGCACCAGCGACAACTCTGGGAGCACCGGTGGCAACTCTGGGAGCACCTCAAATCACAGTACTGCAGTCTGGGAAGAACATCTTCTTTAGGAACACTGCTGGTGGGCCTGGGAATCATAGCTACTACTAATCGAGCAACGATTTTTAAAACTCATGTATTAAGTTTGTATTCTCATCTATGTATCTATATAGCTACCAATCTACACACGGTAGATTGGGACTGGCTGCAGGCGGTGCTTGAGAGCAATTCGAGGTGTGCCTGAAAATGACGATCAAGTCAACTCAGAGATGCACTCACACGCTGCGATCAAGCAACCTTGGAGATGCCCTTCGAGGCGGTAATCGAGTGTATTTGGAGATACACTTGGAGGCCCTGATCGACTGAACTGAGAGATACGCTCCGAGGTTGTGATCGAGCGAGTGTGGAGATGCACTTGGAGGCCATGCTCGTGCAAACTTGGATGCCACAATCGAACATCGTAGGAGATACACTTGGAGGCCGTGATCCTGCCAGTTTGGAGATACACTTGGAGGCCGTGATTGTTCTAACTTGGAGGCCAAAATCGAGCGAGTTTGGAGATGCACTTAGAAGCCACGATTGTGCAAACTTGGAGGCCGTAATCGAGCAAGTTGGAAGATGCACTTGGAGGTCATGATCGTGCGAACTTGGAGGCCATAATGGAGTGAGTTTGGAGATACAATTGGAGGCCATGATCGAGCGAATTTGGAGATGCACTTGGAGGCCATGATCCAGCAAGGTTGGACAAGTACTTGGAGGTGGTCAATGGACGGCGCGCCCGGTGATGACACTCTATTCATCAGTTAGTTAACTCGCAACCGTGGGCATGTGACAATGTGACTTTACCTTTGAACTCTCATGGAGAGCTGGCTGATGGCAGTCGATTGTGTAGGGAGGCACAGCGGAAGCTGAAGCTACATTCAGGGGTCGACTCCTAATCATGAGAATGAAAGGAAGACAAACCATCTTGGGTTGATGCTGTACTCGGTGTATGCTGTACTCAGTGTATGCTGTAGTCGCTGTATGTTGTACTTGGTGAATGCTGTACTAGGTGTCAACTCATTATCATGGAATGGAGAGATAGAGAGGGATAACTTAACTTTGTGTTCTGCAATGATGGTAGAGTGGTGGATGAGAAAGAGAGAGATGGGGGATGAAGATGAGAATGATGTGGAGGATATGAGCGGATATGAGGAATCAGGGGTGCGACTTGCCTGATTGGGTTCCAAAGACCACGTATCAGTGTATTTACATGCCGGAATGGGACTCGTAACTGCCGTATTGGGGATGGTCAATCGACTAGCACACGAAATTCTCTACTTTCCAGTTTCTCATCATGATTTGCCCCATCTCTTCTCATCTCTCTCCTTCTCAACTCTACCGTCACCTAAGGACACAATGTGAAGTCATCCCTCTTTATCTCTCCATGCCATGATCAAGTGTTAACACTGAGTGTAGCATACACCAAATACAGCATACACCGAGTACAGCATACACCGAGTACAGCATACACCGAGTACAGCATACACCGAGTACAGCATACACCGAGTACAGCATCCACCGAGTACAGCATACACTGAGTACAGCATACACCGAGTACAGCATTCACTGAGTACTGCATACACCGCGTACCGCATCATCCCAAGATCAACCGTCTCCCGCTCCCAGCCAGTCTCTCAGCGGACCTTTTTGTGCTCAATTCTCTACATTCCCACAATTACGAGTTAAGCAATGAATTAGGTCTCAGCTTCCATCACACATGCCTCCCGATCTACCACCTCCAGATTCACTGCCTCCAGATTGACTGCCTCCAGATTGACCGACTTCAGATCAATTGCTTCCAGATCAATCGCCTCCAGATCAACTGCCTCGAAGTACTCCTCCAATCTTGATCTATCATGGCCTCCAAGTATATCTCCCAACACTCTCAATTTCGGCTTCCAAGTGCATCTCCAAACTCGCTCAATCACGGCCTCCAGGTGCATCTCTGAGTTCACTCGATCTCTCGGTCTCCAAGTGCATCTCCAAACTCGCTGGATCCTGGCCTCCAAGTGCATCTCTGAGTTCACTCAATCTCTCGATCTCCAAGTGCTTCTCCAAACTCGCTCGATCCCGGCCTCCAAGTGCATCTCTGAGTTCACTCAATCTCTCGGTCTCCAAGTGCATCTCCAAACTCGCTCGATCCCGGCCTCCAAGTGAATCTCTGAGTTCACTCGATCTCAGGCTCCAAGTGCATCTCAAGCCACGCTCAATCACAGCCTCCAAGTACATCTTCAAGGAGTGACGGCGGTTGTACAGAGATACAGGGGTAACGGAATTGGACAGAGTGACGGGGAGTATATACTCGGCAGACCCCGGAATAGATAGACATCATCCCATTTCCATCTCCTCTTATCATACAATGAAAATAAGCACTCTATCTTTCCCAACTTTTGTTCTCACTCACTCTGTCCGAGATTTCTTGGATCCACGCACTTGCGTAGATCCTCCAAGCCAGGTAGTATCATATCATCTGACCCGATTGCTACGCTTCTCGAACCACTACCGCTCTTTCTTATGAATTCCATTTGGATGTTGCGAGAGGTGCGGCGGAATGTTGATGGTGGGCTTCTCTGCCTTCTAGCTCCATCGTTTCACCACCACGGCCTCCAAGTGGTGCATCCCTAAGTTCTTTCAATGGGCGTGTCCAGGTGCTCCTCCGATTATGCGCGAGTACCATCTGCGGCCCAATTGGCCGTATGTATATAGATAGAGAAACTCAGATAATACAGGCCATATTATGACGTAGCGAATCATGTAACTGTAACATAGACGAATATGATAAATGAAATGCCTTGTGGTTGTAGGACCCTAAGAACCACTGCTGTGAGAATATGGCACGAAGTCTCCTGCAGAGCTTGCGCAGCGGTCTCAGCTGCTCTCGTTGTCTCATGCAGACCTGTGCTGAGGGATCGGCTACTCTCGAAGTCTCCCGCAGATCTGCGCAGAGGTTTCAGAAGCTCCAAAATTTGACTATTCTATAAGTCAACTCTCGTAGCATCCTGAATGAACCTCCATAACTGCAGGTGCTTTCAGGAGCACCTGAGAATGCTCTTGCAGAGTCTGAGAGCACTTTGCTTAGCTCCAGGGGGGTCTGGGAGAATCTAAAAGTACTTAGAAGCACTGGTGAGGTCGCCCGGAGTGTCTGGGAGGATCGTGTGTTGCTTCCGGACCGATTTACATTTTGCTGATGCATACCTTCCCACACTCTTCCTACACTCCACGAGCCCGAACCGCTCTTTCTGACGAATTCCTTTTGGAATGCCCCGAGAGGTGCGGCGGAGTGTGATGATGAGCTCTCTGCCTTCTCGCCCCATCGTTTCACCACAGCACCCTGTGCTTGGCCAATACGACACTGGATCCGAACAGATACATTTCTGGGGGAGGACTAGAATATGGTGCCCTGGGGTAATGGGGGTGGAAGAGAGGAGGGGGTGAAAGAGGGGAGGGGGTGAAATCTTTGTTTTAGGGTAGTGGATGGAGAGCTCCGCTATCTAGCCGGCTCGCCAAGAGGCGGATGGGAACCGGTCTTTGTCATACTCTAATTACAGTGAATACAATATGATTCAACAACAACAAAGGAATTGAGTTCAGAGGTAGAGGTACAGAGGACACAGAACCAGTTTGGACATTGCATTTGTACTCTTGTTTCTTCATTCTCTTCTCTTCTCCTCTGATTGGATCCCAGCCCGGTATAAATGGTGTCAGCATGGGTTTTACCACCTACCAATGGAGGTGGAGTTTCCACATGCGCAGAATCTGCCAAAAAGTCACCATTGAACTGTACTGATCAGTGGAGGGACTTATGGGTTTGTACCATTGCGTACATTGGGTGATTGTTTCATTCTTTGTTTCCCTTGTCTTCTTTTCTCCTATAATGGCTTTGGCAGCCCAGGAGGTCTGCACCTAAAGAGGGGGATAATGCGATGGCGACACGTGACCCGAGGCCGGGTAAGTTCCAGTGTATATAGGTCGCCGCTGCGGCACTTAGATCGGTATCGAATATCTTACCACTCAATTCTACATATATACTCACTCGCTCTCGTGTGCAACCGTATTACTATATCATGCGTCTGCGGTCAAGCGTAGGTGTACGTGCCTTTACATTGGGATGCTTCTTTGACTTGTTGATTGATTGATCCCTCGAGGTCAGAAGGCTCCGATATATGCAGACTTAACTCCCATATTCTCAGCTATATTCATCTGCATATCTATCTCTGTTTGCTCACCCATTTGCACTGATATGAACCGCTTGGCACTGATACGAGCCGCACTCCTGAGGCATATCTTCATACACCAACTGCGTATCAAACGAACCTAAGCTGTAAGGCTCATGATGCAGGTACACATGCAATACTCAAAATTCGTCTGCTTGACTTGAATTTTAGATTGGCATTTAGGCCTTGGAGTTATCTGTTATACAGCAGTCTCTGATCTTCTCTCCATCGTGTGGTTATTGAGCAATTTGCAATTTTGAAAAAAAAAAATCCCTGAATCTCTTAGTGCAGTGCGAGGCGCCCCGCTAGCGGCTTGTTAGGCGTGGGCGCCGGGCGTGCCCACGCCCCTAATAAGGCGCTGTATGCATGAGGTGATGCTAAGCTTTCGCAAACGACAATCGCACAATCTTTAAGGGAGCTAGTTAGCAGTGGTTGAGTCAATAACAATCGCAGATTGCTTTTTGCCAAGGGCATACATAGCCTTCCCCGAAAACATATTATCATAAACATTCCAAGCTGAACTTAATTCAAAGTTATCATATTTTATCTGTAGCTATAGGTTGAGGCAGTTAGTATCCATGCATGGCGACAGCAAAATGTGCCGATGACAGCCATCTCAATCCTGCCAGTCACTGATTCCGCTGTGCTACGTATCCTCCATTGGCGCCATGGCTGCTATCAAGGCTTGAGAAACCCACGCCATCATCCTACGATGCAGGAAGATGCTGCAGTTTTTTTTTTGTTTTAATCATACCGTATTCACTCTACTTAGAGTATGACAGCCCCTTAATCCCCTCCGCCTCCGGGCTAGCCGGCTAGATGGCGGAGCTCCACTCCTGCTACCCGTCGTCCCCTAAGATGCTGCAGTTATCGTGCTGCTGGAATTATGGGGCTTCCTCCGCCGGACCATTATTAAATGATTATGCGGGTGATATTATGGAACAAGTTTAAGCCTAGCATTGCGAAAGCTACTCCCATTCCTCCACGGACACTCACAGACTTTTTGTCGTTGTTGTCGAGTGTGAGGCAGCACAGCTACCCGCGTGCCAGTTCCAAAATCCGGATCCCCCGCGAGACTCCCTCCCAACCAGAGCACTTTACCTTGTTGACATTATTTGTTAGTAGGATTTTTTTCGTACTCCTTTCGGCCCCTTAGGCTCCTGCCGTCCCTTCGGTGTTGCATATGCCGTCACTCCACTACGTCAAATTCACTCGAAACTTGGTAATTAAGAACCTCACCAGAGCGTACGGTGCGGTTGGCTAAAATATGGAAAAGTCACCATTGAACCTGAAATCATGGCGCTTGCTGTGTTTGACAGTATCCTTATAAGCTTATTTGTTGCAGAGGTATTCATTCTAACAATACGGAAAGCGCGTGACTACTAATTCGCACCAAAATCTCCACCCGCCGGCGAATGGGTATGTGGAGAGGCTGCCCAGTTTCGACTTCCTACCACAGGAATATCCAAGCAAGACTGAGCGACTCTGTGCACCATACTTGCAAGCTTGAACCAGGGCGGTGCAGGTCGGCTGTTCGGTAGCACTAGCAGACTAAGATCTTTTAAATGGGACACTATCATAAGTACCTACATCGTTGAGTTTGCTGTTGCAACTCATTGGGATGGTTCCAACAATGTCCTAACATCAGATTTACTCTAGTTCGTGAAGTAGAAGCATACATCTTCGCTAGGTTCAGACCTTTATCGTGTCCTACCTCCTTCCCTTCTCTCGCACGTTTAAACATCCCGCGGAGTTCTCACCCTACCCACGCTTGATAAGGTCGGCAGCCTACACCCACCGTTAGCCTTCTAATCTCGAATCGCATGTCAAATCCTTACCTTCTCAGCTACTGCGTACACGGTGCAACCTACAACCACTGTCAGCACCTACCCAATCATCTAATCATATTCACAATCATACTGATATGCGTAGTAGGAATCATCGGAAAAACACTCGCATCAACCACCCTCAACTTCCCCACCCTATGCACCTTCAACTTCGCATCCACAACACCACCCCCTAATCCTAACTCAACTGGTCTTTGCGGGTGACCATGTGGTGTCTTTGCAGCTTCTGTGCCTTGCGGAAAGACCGGTGTTCTAGATTCGTGTGTGCTGAGGGTAGGAGCTCTTGGATGTACAGGCGCGACTGGTGGTTGCTTCTCTGGGGCTACTGGGGCTGGCTCAGGTGCTTCTATTCAGTGTGGTACATTAGCTAAAGCACTCCCAATTACAGGTTATTGCAGAGTACTCTTGTTCGCATCTTTTGCGGACTGTTTCTGCATAGCCTGTCGTCTCTTATAGGCGGCTTTCTGTTTTCTATGAGCAGCTCTCTTTTCTACTTCCGTGGCATATTTACGGGGGCGTCCCCCAGCATGTGCCATGCTTAATTGGTTCGTAGGTGATATCTTGGGTGAGACTGCAGTCGGTAATATACAATTGAGTACTCGGTAAAGCAATTGGAATTGAACAAATGGCAGGAATGATAAGAATCTGGATATGAAGACCCCTTTTCAAAAGCTGATTACATATCAATTGAGACGATTGCTTGTAGATCATAGGATAGACTTTTATGAATTATCTACTCTGTCAGTTAAAATGCAGCTCGATTTCAGACCCACAGTATGATTTACTAATTTAAGTTTATATTACAATGGCAGTCAGTCTCAACTGCATATTCACATATATATGAAGGCATTGAACAAGTCCTGTTGTGACTGGTTGACGACAGGTGAAACTGAAGTTTCCGATTGGTCAGAGCTTATCTTGTGGTACTTTCAGGGGTAAAATCTACCATCTCACATCTCCCATCTCGACAGCACTGTAGTTGTCACCATGTCCCCACTCACATACTTCAGGCTTTATGTGTATCCATTCCCTCTTCCCCATCGCACAAGTCCCACTCGGATGCTAAAACGTCGGCGTAGTCTTCGTCCTAATCCACGCGATCAAATCCTCGTCACTCTGCAGTTTTATCCCCGGCGTCGTTTCCGCAGGATTCAGAACCGCCAACTCCGGCCGCTTCCACAACTTCCTAACAAACCGCGTCCCTTCCAGTAACACCTGGATATCGAACGGATTCGATAACGTGCGCCAGTTGACTGCCGGGTTTTCCCAGGGGTTGGAAGAGAGGATCTCGACGTATCCTCGAAATAAGGGCTTCTGAAGCGAGGCGAGGGTGAATACGTTTTCGTCTACAGCTGTTTGGTTGGTTGCGAAGGAGGAGAGGAGAATCTTCTTTTGGGCTTTGTACCCCGCGAGAACCGTTGGGTGGATTTTGGCACGGAGGTAGTCGATGTCTTTTTGCTGACGAGCTGAGGCGATGAGTTTTTTCCACCGCGATGAGATGTATGGGAGCGAGAGGACGGTGAGGTGGGCGCCGGCAGGCCCAGAGGCGAAAGGGCTTTGAAGAGCTTTTGTAAGTAGTAGGGTAAAGATCGGGGATTGGGGAGAGCAGTACCAGTACGGTTTTTCAAGTAGAGCTCGAGCATTTCTACACGGTAGGTTAGGTTCGTAGTTATCCAATTTGGATCTGGATTGAGCGTCACTGGAATACAGAAGGTCAGCCAGTGCCTAGGGACGAGGATTCCGTAGAACGTACTATTATAAACGAGTGACGATCCAGAATTGTCCTGGAAATTGTTGCCAACCCCAGGCAAATCTACAACTACTGGGATATCAAATTTCTTCAGTAGTCTTTATCTCCAATTCCTGAGAGCTGTAGTAACCACGCAGACTGGATCCCACCAGCTGAAAGAATTACTTCCTTTTTAGCTTTCACTTTTTGCATCGGTGCCGACTTGGCAGCAGAGAACTACCAATGGGTCATCAGTCGTCACTCGATAGGAAAACTCAAATATTTGGACTACGTACCTCAATTCCCACCGCGTTGTCCTTTCAAAAAGTATCTTGGTGACAACATGCTCCATCAGCAGGGTGATAATTCGGCCGAGTAACCAATTCTTCGTGATAGGCGGACTTTAAATATGACCGCGTGTAACCTCGGGGATCGAGAGAATTTGGAGTCTAGTATGAACCGATTGCTTCGCTGTTGGCAGAATCGAATGGTGTGTGTACCCCAGGAGCTTTCTCAGCGGCAATGAAATACTCTGCAAGAAAAGTTTGGTGAGAAACGGGATATATTCGGGGAGATCAGGAATGTGGATCAAATTACTGAAGTGCGGGTAGATAAACGGCACAAGCGACGACTGCACCTGGCCGTCGGTTCCATGTCCAGTAGGGTCATATTGGATTCCCCACTCCTTTTGCTGCACTTTTGGTGGCGGTGTGAACTTCTCGGACTGGTTTGAATCGCCCACTTCAGTACCACTACTCATATTTAAGGAAGGGTCTGAAGGTTTATACCTTTTAAAGTACGTCAGCATGGGATCCCATCCCCATCCCTTGTCCCCGACATACTCCGCCCAAGCATTATAATCGTTACGACTTCCACAATCAAATACCATCCCATTCAGTGCTAACCCACCGCCCACAATCCGCGCGACAATCGCTGTGGTGGTGTGGTTGTTGAGCTCCTTGTTGGGAAGAGACGTTATGTTCCATTGGTACCTAGCGGTCACGTTTCTGATATTGCCAGGTATTAGAAGCTCAATAGTTCCTCCTCTCCGCTGAGGATGGGGCCAGCTTCGATGACGAGCACAGTATCTGGCGACGACGGGATACAGTGTTATTTGAATGGTTATGATATCGAGTTTGGGTCGAGGAGGTAGACGTACGGTTGGGGTTCTCCATCAGGCGATTTGCTACAGCTAGGCCGGCCGTACCGCCGCCGATGATAACGTAGTCATACGAGGCGAGAAGCTCTGAACTGCGGGAGAGGATGACTGCCGGGAGAGCGGAGACCACTATGGGGGTGAAGAGGAGATGGGTCAGGTGGAACCGCATATCGATCGCCGCGACCAGTGGTTTGTATAATGTGAGCTAAACGCCAACCACCTGGGTGTTCACGAGCTGGTTCGTAAAATGACAGGTTTAGTTACGAAGTTCTCCAAACTAGACGCTGGATCATCCGACGTCTTATGTACTTTTGACGCCATGCACACCTGTTGGTGGATCCGTAGGTTCCATCAACTGCCTTGTACGACTGCGGTTACGAATCAAACAAGGAATCAATATTCACCTGGTAACGTAGCGGTGGGTCTAGCTCCATGGTTGACTGCATTAATCAATCGGATACGGTTACATCGAACGTAAGTCTGGGTGATGCAGCAGTGATTGATTCAATTCCCCAATGACATACATATGCTTCGATATTGTCGAGCGGATAGAAGCAACGCAAAAAGTTCCAATTGTAAATCTCGCGGGAAGAGGAGCTCGCGCGAGGAAGGAAGACGGGACCCTACAAATCCACAGCACAATGTCTTGTCACCTTTACCACGCATGCGAGTATGCACATACCCGCCTTGCTGGTGCGTCAACCTCACATTGAAAGCTCGCTAGGAACGGGTAATCTAATACGAAATCGGGGCGCACATACTATTGCCTTGAGAGAGGGCCGGTGAGGCCCCTCCTGCCCAGCGGTAGTTAATAAACCAGCTAAGCGCTCGCTCGCAGCTAGCCAGATCTGGCACCAAGAAGGCGAGCGCCGAAACGGCTGTGTTTGCCTTCCGGGGGCCATCAACAGATTCGGCCAGCAGACGACATTGGTCCGTCAGCAAAGACCTGACGTCAAGCCAACCAATCGCAATTCAGCTGTGGGGGCCAAAACACATCCAAGGTAACTGTCTGCTGGGATTCGGCGGATGCGGGGAAAGCGGAAGGCGGGAGTTGGGTCCGGTAGACGGCAAGTTAAGCTCCCCGGTCTCGGTAAAAGCCGGAGACCCGCGATAGTGCAACCTTCATATCGCTCTCAATTGAATGCAACTGGAGGCACGTGTTGCTATATTGTAGTACTGCCGTGTCATGATACTCTCGTTACAAATAATGCCCAGACCAATAAATTAAATTTGTGCAACGAGCTCGCTACTAGGCATGAGATAATATATTAGATTCCTGCCGGCGGCTCACTGGCTGGCATCAAGCGAGTCCTCTGATGTACCGCAACCATTTCTGAGATCTAGGTATGCTACTAGCTCTGTTCATGCCTCGCAAATTAGCGAGAAGCGGTTGTTTCGGGCCGTTAATCATAGAAACGGTGATTCGAGACGAGACAAGCGACAAGATATAAGCCCTGAATAACACGAGTAACAATGAACAGTAAACAGTATCTACTTAGTACCCAGTATCACACTCCATAACCGTGACATCACAGGAGGATGCCTATTCTATAGAACAACAACCTGTTGACGGAGATAACGGGCTTTCGCCCGAGATCGTCGACCGGCATTATGTGACTGCTTCGCTGTTATGTGGGTTGCCAACTCTAATATAGCATTGTGGACTTCGTGACCTTATTAGCTTCCTTCTTTTCTCTTCTGCTCTTTAGAATTCAGGCGGTTTGCTCTGGCGGGGAGCCGTATGTCGTGGAGAAGGCTAAAACGAAATACGTATCAATGAGTGACATCGAATGATACCACGTATAGCATATGACACCACCGCTACGACGGTGCCAACCGTCGTAATGAAGTCGGGCACAACTTGTTGTTATTTCCACATAAATCTGGATCCCCATCCCAAAATTATCCATTCGAAACTTCACCCAAAATCCCATGCAAACCCATCAGCGCCATTATACATCCAGTTCTTCGGCATGGACTTTGGATACCTCTGTTTCTTGATATATCTATGCGGACGTGCTCCGCAACTTGCGGCATTGGCCGTAGGATTGCAGATATGAGAATATTTCCGTTTCTCCCAGCTTTAAACTTGATCTATGCAGCTACTCAACCATAAGGGATTTTGTACCGGGCCAAAAATGTGGTTTCGTACTTATTCCTCACGCCTTCGGTAGTCTCTGTCGAAGTTGTCGATCTTTTTTTCGTGTCCCTCGTTCGCTAAAAATAAAAGAGTACAATACCAACAGCGCTCAGCGCGTCATATGATTGGTCGAGAGTGATCACTTGCATATCATAGCGCGCGCGCAAGGCGCTCATCGGACGCTGGTTTTCATTGGATGATCGGATTAATGTGCTTCTAAAGGACTTGCAGCCTTATGTGCACACCATCGCCATCGTACCCCACTTCACAACGCCCTCAGGTCACTAACCGCCACCGTTCCGTACCAACTCCATACCGACTAGCAACTTTACCTCAGTACCACTCCGAACAGTCATGGAAGGACTCGGTATAGCTGCAAACGTTATCGCAGTTGTCGACCTAACAGCGAAAACGTGCGCGGCGGTTTACAAGTACGCAAAGTCGGCGAAGGGATGCCCAAAAACCGTTTCGCAGCTTCACCATGACCTTACCGCCGTTCAAAAAACGCTCGACGGACTGCGAAAAATAGCGGATCGTTTAGACGCGGCGGTACAGACGCCGGGCGTCCGCCGGACCCCACCATTGCTCGTATCATTGGCTTCCGAGCTCAATGAATGCGAGACTACGCTAAGGAAGCTTCTGGAGGAGTTGGAGGGTCACTTCAGAAATAAGCTGAGGTCGAAAATCGGAAGACAGCTCAAGTGGCCTCTTAAGGAACCGGATGTTATGGATTGTATTACTCGGCTGGGCAGATATCACCAAACATTTCAGGGTGCTCTTCAGGTTGATATCGCGTGAGTACAATAGCCCCGTCACCAGGTTGACCGTTTAGAAACTGAGTTTATGCTTAAATTGAGTTCGCTCACGTTGGAAATAAAAACGGATGTGCATGAGGTGAAGACGGACGTGCGAGAGGTGAAGACAGACGTTCGGGAAGTGACAACGGAAGTTCGACGAGTCCACTCGGAACAATTAAGAGACATCCATGATAGAGTTGCTCGGACAGATCGTACGTATATACACGGCTGATATATCCACCTTGAAACTGCTTTAGCTGACGTTGAGTTCTCAGAGAAGAAACTGGACGAGCTTGTCAAGTGGCTTTCTCCACTGCACTATAACGTCAAACACGAAGAGTCGGTCGAAAAGCACCAACAAGACACTGGAACATGGCTATTTGAAAAGGAAATCTATCAGGAGTGGGAAAAGTCAACACGATCAGGGCTCTGGATTCACGGTATTCCAGGGTGTGGGAAAACTATTTTGGCGTGAGATGCTTCCCACCCTGCGGATGGGTTGACAGGCTGATGTGAAAACAGGTCATCCGCAATCGATCGAATCGACGGCAAATTCCCCAAGGGCAGCGGATGCGGTTTCGCTTACTTCTACTGCCAATACAACAGGGAAGAAACGAAAGATCCTTCCAACGTCATAAGGACCCTACTAGCCCAACTTCTCCATGGTCTCGAATATTCCACTATCGAAAAGCCGGCAGGTCGCTTATTCGCCAAAATGGCGAAAGGGCATGGCCCTCCTATCGATTGCAAAATCCTCACAGAGGATGTTACAACTATCATCAAATTGTACGCCCGGTCGGTTATTGTTATTGATGGACTTGATGAGTGTGCTGTACGACTACGTGGGAGGCTTTTAGACTTCATTACTGCTCTGGTATCAATCTCCAGCATCCTGGTATTGAGCAGGAAGGAGGTGGATATTGAAGACGAGCTCAAAGATTTTCCCACTATCTCATTGGATGACGAGCAAATTAATCTCAAGGAAGACATGCGAAAACTAATCAACGAGGAATTTGAAAATAAGAAGAAGTGGACCCGTCGCTTTCAGGTCATGAAGGATGAGATAATGGAGAGCCTCATTCTGGGTTCCGGAAAGAATATGTGAGTGAGCTCTTTTAGGCGGCATGTTAACTTTCGCGCAAACGGTGCTAATTGTTACTACGTCTTCCAGGTTCCGGTGGCTACAGTGTCAACTTGACCTTCTCAATAGGCTTCCGACCCGAAAGGCTATCAAGGAAGCTCTAGGAAGGCTTCCTCGTACTCTTTTTGAGACGTACGACCGAATGTTGGAGTATATCGAAGAATACTCGGTGGAACTGGCCTGCAAAGCGTTTCAGTTGATCGTTTATCCGCAGAGGCCTTTGACGACGGAGGAGTTGCTTGAAGCTCTCGCGGTGAACGATAACGACGCGCGACTCGACCTTAATTCGACATTCTCTGACGCTCGAGACCTGTTGATGATGCTCAGCAGTCTCGTCTACGAAGGGGAATTGGCTAGTACCCCGCAGGAACTACAGAATGCATCTGCGCATAAATCTTATCGAGGAATACGGTTGTGCCACTACACCGTTGAGGTACCTCACACTACGCCCTATATTGCTTTTCTTCTCATTATAACTCCATGATTACTAACACTGTCTCCATAGGAGTACCTTGTTTCGGACTATTTGCGCACACACAATACACTCTCCCACTATGCCATTGCTAAGAAGGGGACCAACGAAGCACACTGCAGTCTTGCGAAATGGACGCTCAAATATCTTCTCGTTGACGACTTCTCAGAACCGTGCGCCTCGGAAAGTCAGCTTCACGAGCGCCTGGAGAAGTACAAGTTTTATCCCTATTGTTCTTTGTACTGGCTGTATCACACTCGCAAAGTCGAACTCGAAGACGAGGATCTTTTCGAACTTGTTGACAGCTTCGTATTTAGTTCACCAAATCATCTCCATAGCTACGAGCAGATGATGAAGGACATTTACTACAAATCTCACAGGGAAGCAATTGTCAACACGCGTGCCTCAGAGAGGGGTATCGTCTATAATGACGAAAACCACGACGACGACCAACCGTCAGACGCCTTATTTTACCATATCATTAGGGAAGATCTAAGATGGGTTACAAAATCCATTCTGCGAAAAAGACCGGAGCAGCTAGATCGAAATTCGCGGGAGCTAGGTCCGCCCCTTTGGGTTGCAGTTATGACAGGTAACCAAGATTTGGCAAAATATCTCTTAAGGCTGGGAGCCGACTCGAACAAAGACTGCCCATCTTACGAATTATTCGAGGTATCACCATTTTTGGGAGATGCAACAAGGAAGAGGCCTTTCGATATTTTATTGAAATACGACCCAGTACCTGGAGACTGGCCTCTTTTGTCCCGTGTTACGCCGCCATTCGTATGCGTCATTCATGTTATTTCACAATATGCACCAGAATTGCTTCCACTCGCCCTCCAACACAAAGCCGATATCAACGTACGAGGGAAGGATGGATCAACCCCTATCCACTGCGCAGTACTAGGCAACTCTTTGGAGGCGGTGAAAACGTTAGTTGCTGCCGGTGCCGACATCCACGCCGAAACCTATAGTAGGAGGACTTGTTTCCATATAGCGCTCAGTCTGCGGTCCTGGGATATACTCGGATACCTCCTTGATCACAATGTTGCTGTTCCGCCGGATATTACGGAAGAAGTGCTGAGTGATAGCACGCTCAGCATCCCTGCCAATGTGAGGCGGAAGATCAAACTACCAGAAGGGCTGCAGCGGGCCGATGTTCATTCCGGTTGGGTCCGAACTGTCGCATCCCGTCGGAACGTCATATATATAGATAACACTTACAAGGATCCTTATGTCTCGATTACTATAAACGGCAAATCGCTAAAGAAGATCGTCTTTAAAATTGTCGCTTGCGATTGTAGTATGTCTAGCTTTGCTTGCCTCTCCCGAATACACTTTACTCACCCTGCTAAACTATAGGCGATGCGACTGCACCCAACCCTTACGAAGACTCGTACTGTTGGTACGATGCAGTTGTTACACGGCCACGTGCGCACACTAACGGAATAATCCAAGCCCCCACCCCCCAACGTGACACACCCCCACGTCCAGATATTGCTCCTCGACTTATTGAGACTAACGTGCGTGGGGATAAACCTTCCTACCAGATGGTCACGTGGGACGTGAGAGACCCCACCCCTGGCGTGAGAGAATGGCTGGAAGCAATTCAGGCGAGTGACGTCATCAATGTCCACCCTCGGGTCACCTTGGCGGGCATTGGGACTGCTGTGCGCAGCATTGAGGTAGAGGTTTATTGTGAGCCTTAAATAGCAAAAATTTCTTCCCCTGCTTTCTATTCTTGTTATAGGGTTACTGGAAGTTGTAGCCCCCGGGCATTGGAAGTAGTGGGCAGTGAGAAGTCCAAAAGCGATATTGTCTTTTACTATGTACCGATCTCTCTATAAACATATTGACAAGAACCGGTTTTTTCTACCAGATTTCCAGTACCGGGGTCAGTATGGTATGTACCTACCTAAAGGACTTAAGTATTTATCAGCTACTTAAGTAGCTACTATGTTTTTGCACTAGAATTGTTCGCAACCAATCGAATCTATATAGCGACTTTATATATTCCGCACCGCTAGCTACATTAAAGTTCGCGAATAGCAGCAGTCAAACCACAGCCTCTGTGGTGTATCTCACGAAGGACGAGTCATTTGCAGCTGGGCCTCCCATCGGCATCCACATCATATTCACAGTAAGGACGTGTAAGAAATTCGATGGACCGTAACCGTAAATTCACAGACAATTCGAGCGTCCACCACCACCACCGTATATCATTTCTACGAAGAAAGAAATTCAAAGACTGACTATTCCTCCGGATATCTGAGGCATCAGGGAAATCCCAACTTACACTTGAGACCGCCGCAGTCTTATGCATTTGTCACCAACCTGCCGCCCACGGCCAACATGCAACGCCGACGACTCCGATTAAAATTGTTGAAGCACCTCCTGTTCGCGGGTACCGGCAGGACTCCGGCCGGACAGATGACTGAGTGGATTAACTATATAAAGAGCATCGGAGCACGCTCTATGTTATTGTACAGAGAATTAGAAAGAATACGCTTTCCACTTCGACACTTACGTCCGGTACGCTTCTTGATCAACGTCAGGAAGCGGAATAACTCATCATCATTAATGTAAGACATAAGTGCTTTATAGTTCTGGAGTTTAAACTGGAGCAACTACAAGCACAGACTTAGGAGCGTCATAGATAGATATTTCAAACGCAGGCGGGCTCTGGATTGCAGTTTGGGACACTTTAGGTTTGTTGTCAGTACGGAACAACATAGCACACCAACCTTTTTCCGGATGTGGTTACAGACTCCGACCAGAGAATATATGAATTTCAACTACGTTCGGCCAGACATAGGGCTACTCTTGAGTCATTCCAAATGAATTTCTAACACCATACTCCGCACTAATTTTTCTACCTCTGGTGTTTCTAGGTGTTATTGAGCCCGCAGCGCTGAAAATTCAAATTCACTGGCCAGAGCTCGGGGATAAATAAAAATATAGGTACCAAGAATGATAATAGGAAAAGTCAGGAGCAATCCCCCAAGAAGTCAGTGGTCTTAAGCGTCGATGGCAAAGCCATAAATAATCTTGGCATGCAGCGCCGAACATGTGGTCGTGCAGGAGCAGTCACTTGGTCTGTGGCGGTACTGGGGCTGGATGCGTGGCTGGATTCTTCATGGTCATGTATCGATTAGTGAAGATAATCTAATCTAATCAACACTATCTCATCTAATCAATCCCCTAACTCCTTTAGTCCACATTGATTAACGCGATGATGAGATTGCTTCAGATGAGATTGATTAGATTGAGAAAGACTTGTCAGGGAGTGGGCTCGGGATTCGACTTCATCATCTCTCACGACTTCGTCATACATCATGTGCTGTTTTAGACGAGCATGCGATATTTAGGGGGATCTTAACTACTTAGTATGTGCTGTTTCTTTTGGGCACTAGCAAATGTAGTCAGATAATACTTACAGACGTAGTGTGAAACGCAACTTCCAACGATCAGATCGTAACCTTTCTTCTCGCAATATATGTACAAACTTCTTGTCCCCACTCATCTAAGGCTGGGAAACCTTGGTGTGCCCTATATCTATCCCTCCCCTCTTTCGCGCATGTCAAATACAAATAATAACCTAGAAACTTTCGACCGATATGTACATCTCCGGGCAATTTATGACAAGAAACGTGATGACATTCTCCTTCCCGCAGACAGGCACCGTATATCCACCTAGAAAGATTCGTTTTCGTTCCCAAACTCCGTAGAATAAATGAGCCTGTATTACCACACTAATACCAAAGAGCGTTTCCGGAAACATGGGTGGCGCGCGTACGCAGACAGTATCACTTAACTCCGGTTTGAAATATCGGCAAATTCAGACCTGGAATGATGAATAGTGGCGGAATCACCCATAGCACTGTCGATAACTGACACCGCTGCGCGACCTGAGAATTCTGTCTGTCAGTCTCCGCATCCTCCTTCTCATCAATATTACTATGCACTCACCAGGGCTTTGCGGCAAGCTTTTCTGTCGGGGAGCAATGTCAACCCAATTCACCACTCCCTTGTCAACTCCACGAGTAAGTATTGCTTGGATCAGCGGGCATGAATCGCTAGAGAGAAGTTTCGCGATTATCCTTCCATTGTCCGCGGCGCTGGCAGACAATATCTGCCACCATTTCATGAAGGCGTCTAGGTTATTGTATATAAAGAAACCCAGCAAATTGAGATCTGCCTTGGAGAGTCCATATTTTTCTATTTTTCCTTCTCCGTTATTGCTGTTTTCATCCGTCACGCTGCCTGATGTGAAGGAAGAGGCCGAGGTCGTTGATATATCCTTTCCCGGAATTTGAGCTGATGATGACCTATCTCCAGACGGTGATTCTCTCGATGCCGTGATTGGACGTGGCGAACTTATTGCTGGGCGTTCAAGGTCCATCGTCCAGATCAGTTCCTCCATTCGTTCAGAGGTCCATGTGCACTCACCGAGCATTTGCGGTAATCCTTTTTGTCGGGAAGATGTGTCGCTTCTATTCACCACTTCCTTAACTACCCCGTGAGTAAGTATCGCATGAATTATCGGACACGAATCGCGATAGAGCAATTTCACGAGGGCCTTTCTAGTTCTTGTACATGCCGCGCGGGCAGACAATCTCTGCCAAAACACCATGACGACATCCAGAATCTCCCACACACTGCAGTCCAGTAAATCGAGCTCTGCCTCAGTGAGCCCATATTTCATAGTTTCTTCTCTACTGTTCTGGTCTTTATTCGTTGGATTGGCTGAAGTGGAAGAGTGTGGTATTATATCTTTCTCACGCGCTAGAGCTGAGGACGGTCCATCTGAAGGGGCCGATGGTACATTGGCGGGAGTGGATGGTACATCTGCGGGAGGTGGCTCTCCTGCACTTTGTACTGGCATCGACATTGCTAGAAATTCATCAACCGAGTCTATCGTGTTTTGTGAAGCTGCTGGAGCTAGGCCAAATGCTGGACTTGGTGGAGAGCTATGGTGTCTAGGCCCGCCGTGCTGCGGCCGTTGCTCGTTCCAGGGCAGGGAAAAGCCCTTTGGGCCAGTGCTCGGAGGTGTCGTTCTGGAACCACATCCAGCGGAGGCTGGCCGGGAGGCTTGCGTAGACGGGTAGCGGGAGTCGTGTATAAACTCGGTAAAGTTTAGCTCTGGTGTCGGACTCAAGGCCTGTAAGACTTCCTGCGGTCTCCCACAGTGGTATGCCGAATTAGAAGCCCCATCTGCCGTATTTGGGATGAAGCAACCCGTGTTTGTGTGCGGGTGTGCTTGAGGAGGAAAGACTGGACTTCTGTCCGGGTATCCGGCTTGTGAGATTTGCTGATATCTTGGATGTTCTCTGCTTAGCAGGGTGGACTTTTCTTGTGGATCCGTAACTGGTTGAAAAGGTTGTTCGACCCCAGATTGACTATGGAAAACCGGTTGCGACCCTGTGTGAACCCAGGGATTAATACATTCACAGCACCTCCAGGAAACACACACACTGGGAATAATACTCACTATTGCTATAGCTCTGTACTGCATTCACATTTCCGAAGTCAAAACTTCCATTATTGCCTGCTGGCGGCGACGCGTCACCAATAGCCATGCCGCTCACGTCGGAGGAGTTGGGTGATTGCTGAAGGGATACGAACCCGCTATCGGAGGCTCCCGGTTGTCTATGTAGTGGATTACGTCGGGCTCGTCGGGCTCGTCGGCCTCGCTGTTGAGTTACCCGTTGACCATGGGGAATGTCAGAGTGTGTTTGCAGATCTACAACGACGCGAATGTCAGAGCCCCACAATGTCCACCCGGTGAAAGTACTTACTGTCAACGATTCTGAGTTGTATTTCACAATCATAGAGCTTCACACGGTTTCGATACATGTATCCTCTCATTTGGGCCTTCGTGGGCGACCCGTGGAACAATTCCACCAGATTAGTGAGCAGATGATAGTTCATATTCGAGGAACCTTCGAACATTGTCTCCCTGATAGAATCCTGAAGAATGTACCGGCAGCTCTTCAGGTGGGTCTCTAGTGCCCGCTTTTCAAACCGCTTCTTGCACCCTTGGCATTGAAATGGCTTCAAGTGAGTGGTAAAGATGTGGTTTCTGGATCATTATCAGTATCATCCTCCATTTCGTCAACGTACACAGCTGGGAATATACTTCATATAAGTTTTGTTCTGGAATAATAACTTCTCAAGTTGGATGTTCCTCGGAATGACCCAGCCACTATTAGCGTTTCCCTCAAGTTTTTCTTCGCATATAGGGCAACAATGAACATCCACTCTATGTTGCCTAAATCCGGATATCAGAGATATTCATATTCAGCAATTTTGTAGGTTTGGTGAACTTACAGCAATGCATCCAACGTTTGGGAGCGATGTTGACAGAGAGAACACACCAATGGATCTTTGCCACCGCCAGGTACTTTATCGCCTTGAGATTGCCCTTCTCCCTCTCCCTCACCTCCATTACCAGACGTCTTGCGCCTCTTTGGCTGCCGTTCATCTTGTCCTGACCCCAAATTAGAGCCATCATGAGAGCCCGTTGCTCCTTGAATGCTTCCATATTGCGATCCACTTCTAGCAGTATAATCCGGCGTACCTGATACGACCTCGGTAATCGACAAGGAATTGATAGCTTCCAGTGTTTGGGCAATATCTTCGTCATGCGTCTTTCGATTGTCTCTCACTCTAAACTTAAGGAGAACCCATGCACTGATATCCTCTGGCCGATGTCCCTGCTTTGTCAACTGCTGCAGTCAGTCATGCAATCTACAATGCCTATTGACGTTCAATGTACCACTGAGACTTACGCCGTAAGTTCCACAGTCAACCCAAACTCGGATGCGCTCGGATTTTTCTTCGGCAGATATTCCATCGAAGCCCCCTAGCATCCTGACTCTGGGAATATATTCCGTACAAGCTGTACAGCATCCTGATGAGCCATGCGAGTCCGATTTGCTGACCTGGTGCATATTAACCAACCACAGATCGACGTTGGCAGAGAGAATCCGCACATTCTCTTGCCAGCAACATAAACCACCACCCTCCGAATAATCATCCCGGGTCTCGACACAGGTGTCGATCAACGGACGGTAGGCTTCTGCAATATCGACCGGCGGTAAATGGACATCGACAGGCCGTTTCAACCTCCATCCTTTGTTCATGTAGAAATGCATGTCCTCAACGGCAATTGCATAGTTTGCTTGCAGAAGCAGTCCATGTATGCCAAGTAGGTCGTACGTGCAACGGTCGAAGAGGTAAAAATCGTCTCTTCTTGTAAGATCATTAATATCGATGACTATTAGCGTGATAAGGATATTGTAGAGCTCGGATGTGCGATGTGCAGTTCCCTCATATAAGTGTTAGCAAGTATAAGCTGTGGCTTTCAGCCAGATCTGATATGATACCACACAGGTAAGAAAATCCAATGAAACAACGCGACTTACTTTGATGTTGATCATGTTGGAAGATCTATATATAGCAGGGAGAAGCCTCGAAAACAAAATGTCGTAAGCGCAGGGTGTTGCTCAAGAACAAGGCGAGTGTTTGGAAGTCGGCGGTAGAGGGCAGTAATAGCAGTATCAGGAACGCTGGTTGGAAAAGTGGAAGGTGGGAGAGCCTGGAGAAATTCATTTTCACCTCTCCGTTCAGCAACTCGTTCTTTGCGGGGTGCGAACCACGTGTGTTTCAGACCCAACTCGGGCTCCCGCGCATATGTATACCCGGCGCGTGATGTATTGGACACACATCCGTTGCAGTGGCGGCGGCTGTCTCACATATTGCTGTCGCACCATACATGTATTCAAAAATCGCTTCACCCGCCACACACCAGATAGATCCAGCTTATCGGCTGCGCATGAGAGAAAGCGGGAAGTCCCGATTGGCCGCACAAATTGCGACACTAGTGTCATACACACGGTTTGTTTGATTGGTGGCTATTTCGACAGGGTGCGAATGCTTATTCCTCTGCCAATAATAACCAATCGTACGGTTATGCTTACTTCAAGAAGCACAGAGGTCATACGAAATCAGTTGATAATGACGTCGATTGGAAAAGAATACAGGTATTGCGTCAACTAGAAACAATTCAGGCAGATAGCGCAGCCAGCCACTGGAGAAACTTACGGCATGACAAATTATCTCTTATGGCTTTCTCTCCCTCTAGATAGTTCCTGCAGTGATGAATAGTGCAGGTTACTGTACCGGCAATTGCGGATGATACGCTTTTTTTTCTGACCTATAGTTTTCAAGATACAGGTAGTGACTGACACAATATAGATATGATACATACCCACATATGATGACGATTTTTGGGGCATTGTCTATATTGAGGGCCTAAAATCCGCAGTAGCTTTGGAGTCCCCGCACTGAACATCTTATTTTGGGTTCTGACAGCAAAAATCTTTGATACAATGTGGTTCTGACCCTGACAGGTGTATTTGATCGGGAGATACAAACACTCTGTAAATATGCCACCACTGTTCACCACTGCGGGAGATAGTGTGTTAGTGCCGTTTAGTGATGATGACCGACGCCAATCGCGGGCGCTAAAGCAGAGTATAGTTCTGTTATCTGGATAAATTCAAAGTTTGAATATTAGACAGTAGACAACACTCTTCAATGAGCTTTAGGTCACCCATTCTTCTGCTCGTCTACTTCAGTTTCCCATCAAAAAGCCTGAGATATAGCGGGGCAGAAAGAAATGTGTGAGTTACCCATTTACGCCCTACTTTTGATATCATTCGGTTGCAGTAGCAACCACTGCGGGAGATACTTACTGGTTATTAAGGTTGAGATATGGTCTACTCCTGACAGCCTTTTTCAGTGGGATAGGATGTAACTGACAGACTTTGTATGGTGGAAATTCATGCGGGACACATGTCGCTGACGCTGACTGTAAAAAAGGTGGAACAGACACCTCTTGATGACTGCTGACATCCCAACTTTAATGACCATTACAGTATATCGATTCAATGAAATTTCAACTTCCACTTTAACACCCGCAATGGTGCCGAGCAACGTGGATAATAGCGCGATGGAAAGCAAAAATCCATCGGGAGAGAGACGGGGAATGGCGTTCATGCTACCTTGACATATTTTCAAAACGTGCAGCCGAAAAGATAGAGCGCCATCCAAAGCTGTGTCTGCAGTTACTTTTTAAGACTTAGGCCAAGAGTGCACGGAATCCTCAATAAAATATCTTCGGACGGGGCGTGACATCTGAAGCATCGTGCTCGGTACAGTACAGTCACAGACGGTGTATAAAAGCCACAGACAGTGTATAAAAGCGTTCAGCTTGACGGTATCATGGAGATTATATATTGAAAGATGTTGTTAAAAGTAAGATAATGATGGGTTCTGGGTGGTCGCGGGGATGATGTTCGGTTTGGGTGCGGAAGGTTAAGTGAACTGTTCTAAGCTCTTAACGGCTACTACACCCGTTAGACCCCAAACCTTATCTGAACGGTGCAATTCCATCCGTACGTACGTTCATTGTGTATAATAAATCATTGGCTTGTTGAGGCAATGATGACTTTCGAGTGATGAGCGATGACACTCTGACGAGCACCATAGATCAAAAGAAAACAAAATACACATACATCACTAGACCAATCCCCAATGAAATCTGACAATTTTGTTTGTCGAAAACGTCGCGATGTTTCAGGGTTCGCCCCGAAGTCGCTGCCACGTTTTCTAGAAGTTTACCAGCAACATTCGTCTGTTGCTAGAATCGAGGGGCGAGAACTTCCCCTGTTGCTCGTTTCGGCAGCCAAACGCAGGACAGCTGCGATATCGTGACCGGGAGGGGATCTAGCATAATAGCCCAATAATACTACATAACTACCTCGAATAGCCTCCAGAACTGCACGCCTTGACATGAACACCTCAATGGATAGCGACGGAGAGGGTTCTGGACATTCTATAGCAAAATTATAAACCTATAGACAGTCGATGTGTGTAACCGACCCTCTGTGGTGTAGTTGGTATCACACCGGACTGTAATGTTAAGTTGTCATCCGTTGGTCACCGGTTCGACTCCGGTCGGAGGGACTTTTTTCTGCTGACTCCTTTCACCTACTATTGGGCTTCCTCGTTTTGCTTGAGCGGCATCATAGAGATATGCCACGGGTCTTTCCCAAGGCAAACGACTGTAGTGGCTTTCCCTAGCAGTGGTGGAAGTAAGAATTCCAATTTGTTGCATCTAGATATATTAGCTAAATCTCAACCGAATAGTCCTCGTTTCCATCAACTAGAGCCTCTGTGGCATATTTAGCGGTACTTGTAAAATGCAGCACTTCCCACTACTGTAGGGGAAACTTAGTACCTAGCAAATAATACCCGCCAGCGGCGGAACAAACCGACGTTGCTAATGTTTCCTAAACCTATATAAACCTCATGGCTACTTCATACTTGCATGCACCGGCTTTCAACCCACATTGATTGCAAACAACGATGACGTCCCAACACGGTTCCTGTTAGCCGCATACAACTGGCGTGCCGTTCTGCCGTTCTCAGCTGAACAACTGCACTACTCTAGTCCATGAACGCCACCAACAACAGCAGGGTTGCGGTGCCATAACCTGCAGCCCAGATGCACATCCGCGTATAAATAAGAGCCTATCCTTCTCCCTCCATCCAACAGCACAGTAACAATGCGGGCTACATTCTACACCCTCCTTGCGCTTGCGCTCTCCGTGCTCTCTGTTCTTGGAGCTCCAGTTAGTGGTATTTGTAAGACGCGTTCCCTTCCATGGTGTGAAAGAGAGACTCATATAGGGTAGGGAAACGTGACTATGCCGCGAGCATGCCGGAACATCTGCTAGAACATGAAAATACCGGCGCGGAACTTTTGGTGGACAATGGTTCTGGAGATCCGGATGAGGGGGGGTTACGGAAAAGGGAAGAAAGTGGTGGGTTGCTGCGTAGCAGGGATGGCGAAAGAGGGGGGTGGGGAGGTGGGGGAAGAGGAGGTAGTGAAAGGGGGAGAGGGGGGAGAGGAGGGAAAGGAGAACGAGGAGGATACGGATATGAACACGGAGACAGCGGGAGGGGTGGAAGAGGGCGCGGAAGAGGACGCGGAAGGGGCGGAAGAGGAGATCGAGGAAGAGGGCAGGACTAAATTGGAAGGAGAACGAACACGGGACGAATCACTTGTGCACCTTTGGGCAGTAATTGGGCTTGAACTTGAACGGGTTGTATGGAAAGACACGGAAGATAATGTTTAACTATGGGATGTAAACTCGTAAAACAAGCATGTTCTAATGGTGCTCAAGTGTCTACTTCCCTCGGATGCCTTCAGTCAACATGACATCGTATGGGAAACTGCGATTCGCTAATGGATAAGACGGTTGCCGCGTCACACAAAGACGTTGTCTGTCTAATTGTGGGGTATGTTCCCTGCCTGCCGCAAGCAATGGCACAACCAACGGCACAGCGCAATTCAATCGAGATTACGTCACTATCACTGGTTTCAGGAACCCCACGTGCTCAGCAAATCCACAGAAACTTCGAGTACCTTGTTATAAACTCAAACGATATATGAATAGACGAGAACTTTCAAATCAAAGTAGGGCACCAAAACTCAACAACATCAATCTCACCCAATCATGCAAAACAATTGGTACCAATGAACAAAACCTCTCCTTCGACACACACCTGATTAATCAATAAGCCCTCTATAGCAAGCCACCATAATCATGGTGGATATCGCAATACTTTGATCATGCCATTCTGGATATTTCGTATTAGAGACACAATACAACGCCAGATACTCCAACCTGAGCCGAATACTACTACCCGCTGCCGTTACTTCCTCATAACCCTTTCCCTTTCAAAAATAATTGATCGGAATACCGACGTCTTTGAAAAGTTGATTGGAGCGATTTCCCAATACTTCCGTGTTGGCATAAGTCACATCGACCTGCAACTGCAAAATCGAACGAATTCCGACATCCAATTGTCGCTTCTTATCTTCCGGTAGTCAGTCAATATCAGCTTGCCGTATCTTGCCAATCTAGACCCGATTATCAGTACGCTCATCGTATTTCTCAGCTGAAGCCGGAGTAACCTTGTCGATCTCCGATTTTATTCGACTTATCCCAGCGTTTAGTCAGGCATTTTCGGGTTTTAATCGAGTATTCTGGGCAGTGACCTTGCAATAACCTACCAAAATCAGTCTTTTCTTCTCCTTGCAGAACATAGGCACTCAGCTGCACAAAGACATATCGGCCTGAGTATTAAGAATATGTTGTGTATTCTCAGCGGTGACCTTGCAATAGCCTACCAAAAATCAGTCCTTTCTTCTCCGTGCTGAACATAGGTACTCACCTTCACAAGACATATCGGCCTGAGTATTAAGAATATGTCGTTACAAAATATCCTTTGCTGCGTTATCGTTTTGAGGAGTGGCGAACTCAACTAAAGTGAAATGAAATTCGAACCCGAATGTCGCTGTATTTGAGGGAGTTGTATTTGAGAGTGTCGCTGTATTTGAGGTTGTTCGTTTATTCGGAATAGTAAGAGGAAAGAAGAGTTCCCTGGGAGTTTACGGCCTACTTGAGTTCTTATGCCCCATCTTTTCAGTGGCCAACCACGTCTTGTTATACGGTCCAATTCGCTTCCACCGCGTTACACTCAAAAACGTCCTTCACTGTTGATCAACCACACGTTCACCATCCGTATTGATTTGATTCTAGAGTGGTGTAAGGATTTGAATGTGACGTAACTAGCTTCAGTGCTGCCTAGAAGGACGGTGCAGCACGATAATTCCATTTGACGCTTAGAATGTACCTGTTGCTGCTTAGTGGTTGCACTTTATCTGTAGTGTCGTCGGTGGTTTCATCCCAAGTTGTAGTGTCATGCATCGTGGCAATCTTTTATGGTGTTATTGGCATAACATTGTAGTGCCGTCTGTCGTGAGGTCTGTCGTGTCAACCTTCTATCATAGCGTTGGAACTCTAATTGTAGTGCAAACAACATTCTGTTGTGTTATTGGCACTACATATTTTCGTCCGTCGTGTCAGTGTTGTGAGTTCTAAACCTCACGATACGTACACTACGTTGTGTCGTTTCCACTATATCAAAGGCTCCCGTAGTTTAGATGACACGACACCACACCAGATTCATGTACCCTAGGGGTTGCGGGAGAGGACTTAGCCTATCTAAAAATTTATAAGTAGGTATGCGCGGATTTTGAAGCCTAGAATGGCTCAGATTCATACACATTTAGCCTATTTAACCATCCCTTCACGGATTGTGCAGCCCAGATATTTCCTTATATGACTCACTCTCCGGAAAGCGGAGATTATAAAATGCAGACTCAAATAAATGGCCGGTTTTGGGCAATATAATTCTGTAGTAGGAACGCTAACCTAATTGACATCAGCGAAAGTGCAAATCGACTATAGACTGCGCTACGCGCAGATTATAACAAGCTTCCCGTGGACCTCTGCGCGACGCGCAGTCTATAGCCGTCCATAGTCGGTCCATAGACATCTACGCGTGGGCCTATAGAACTATGTACGCCGGCTGGTATGTAGTACGGTAGTCGATAGACCTCAGCCAGTCTTGAGCGTACAGTCAAATGAACTTCGAAGCGCGCAATTGAGCATCCTTGGGGGCGTACTTGGGAGCAGGGGTCTCAACGGTCCAGGCAGACTACGATCCTTTGGGGCCCGGCCTTCTCGTCCGGTCTGGGGCATGAGTTCGGCGGACTGGCGGGAAACTCCAAGGCCAGGGCCCGGTACAGATGACCGTAGTCTTGACCAGGGTCAAATATAGTCTTGATTAGGGTTGGATACAGTATATCCGGCTTAGGAAGGAGACTTCCGGAACCAAGAAATTCTACCCGCACGGGTAGTCATCAATCCTGGAACATATCTTCAGCCAAGATGTACGCAGTTGTACCGAATCGGGGATTTTAAGCTTCGTTAAGTTGCATGGCTGATTTAGCTCAATTCTGTGGCGGCCAAGTAATGGACTGTAGGGCTCGCAGTCTTGTAGTCTTGTCATTGAGTGCCATGGTCCGTCCAGTCCTAAGATCTTGAGCCCCAAAATTGTCGTCTGGTCCCGGGCATAGCCTTGAACTGATGGGACAGACTATTGGGATGCCTGCTTGGGAGCGTGCTTGGGAGCGTCCAATGAAGTGCGTTTGGAAGCATGGAGTACGCAGCATCATGTATAGTGTCGAGTGCAGATACCTACGTGCGTATCATAGTTATCGCGCGGGTCCATAGGACTTCATAGTGCCACGCGTCAAATATCCTATGGAATGCCGTCCGAAAAACAGCTTCTCTATGAGCTGCGCGTCGTGCAAGGTCATTTTCTCCGGAGTACGAAAGCTAGGCAGCCAAAAATCCGCAGGTGCTGCATCGTAGGTCGCACTCCATCCATGCCATACCTTAAAGGGTGTCTTACCGACTACCGATCTCATGGGGTTCGGTTCTTTAAGTAAACTGCTGTCTCAACAGCAAAAGCCCAGTACTTTTTGGAGAGGCCTGCATCATTGAGCATGCTCCTCGCTCGACCGAAGATCGTCCTATTTGCCTGCTCAACGACTCCATTCGACTGCAGCGTGTATGGTGTCGTAGTCTCTTTGACAATACCTTCCCCCTTGGGATATTCTGCAAACTTCTTCAATGTGAACTCTCCTCCACCATCTGTACAGAACTTCTTGACTTTGTGCCCAGCACTAGAATGAGTCTTATCCGCGAGTGCCACCCATTCTCGGAATTTCGCCAAGGCCTCCGACTTGTGGGCCAGTATGTAGCAGGCGGTCCATCTCGTCGCATCGTCAATGAATAGGAGCATGTAATGACCGCCTCCAATAGCTCTCTCAACTGGACTGCAAATATCACCATGAATGAGTTCCAAGAGCTTGCGAGCGCGATTGGAAATCGGTGCGAAGGGCTTCCGAGCATTCTTCCTTTAATGCAACTATCGCAGTGGCATTTGCTAGTGAGGATAGGCATGTCACCGACAATGTTCTCAATAGTCTAGACGGACCTGGTCTGCGGTAGGGCTCAGTACGGTCCGGTCTACCGGAGGGATAGGACTGGGCTTGACCACGAAACGGCAGTCTTGCACTGGACCAGTCCAAAAATCATGTTCTATTGCACAGGCTACAGCGAAGCAGAAATGCTAAACCACATCAAAAACTTAATCCATCTCACCATTATTCCTTCATGCAAATTCATCTCTGGTTTATCCTCACTCCGTACCCCATCATCTGTTGCCCTGATCACATTAACCTGCGCAAGTCCAATGTGTGACTTGTCACATAACTTCATACACTCTACTGTGTTGGCTAAGGACTCAGCCCGAAGGCCATTGGAGCTAAGGCGGGAGCCAAGGCAGGTACGAGATTAGCCGCGGGCTTTAGCCCGCTGGGCGTTGGGACCGAGGCGGCCACAAGATTAGAGACTTGGTGTGGTTCCTATCTCCCCGCAAGCCTCGGGCTTGGTGCGGTTCCTATCTCCTCGTGAGCCTCCGCGCCTGAGTGGAGCTTCGCTCCAGGTATGATTTGATTTCTTATTTATGTCTATCATATTCTCTCTTTGTACGATAGACAATCAGCATCTTTCATTCGCTTTAGTGATTACTCTCAACACGCTGCAGCTCTGCCTCAATGCGCAAGAAATCTTTCAACTCCTGCTGTCCATTGATGGTATGGAGAAAATATCGAGTGTCATGGTAAACAAGTGGTAATAGATTTTGCGCTGAGATCCAGAAGTTGAAAGGATTAGAAATCGAAGTGTCTGGGAGATTCCAGTGTTCCTAAGCGGCCCGGCCTCCATTCTGAAAGCCTGCGCTAACGGCGGCCCGGCCCGGCCTGAACGAAAAGCCGACGGGCCGCGTGACTCTTCACTGAGATTCTGTGAGTTCGAGAGGTTATGTTTCAGTGCCACATAGATTCACACATACCGTGACGTTTGAGTGCATGTAAGTATTAGATGTAGGGGGAAAGTACAGCAACGCAGGTACCGTCATGTGGCTCTGGCAGCGGAGAGAAATTTCGACAGTGTGCGTGTGTGCCCTGCGCCGAGTGTGTATGTTTTCACTCTGAGCAAAAAGAGCGGGATGTCCGTGTTACTGGTGTACATGTGCCGGAGACATGTTATAGGTCTGATACACAGTCACTGCTGCAGGGGCTGATGCCTCCTGTATATATCTCGAGTCTTTCTCCTTCTCTCTTTTCTCTGTACCATAGAATACATGCACACGGTTCTCCCCAATTTCCATATCGTAACAGTCCGGGGCTTTCGTTAGTGGTGTGACATCCTGTGATTGGTTCTTAACTCCACAGCCCTTCACACATCGAGTATTATGGTTTGAAGAAGCAGCAGCATGTGCGGCGCTTGTTTGGTGGGTTTGCTTTTCTTTGCCCGCCAGCGTGATCCCCGGTATGAGGAATGAAATAGTCCTTAGCATGGGTGTTTTAGCTCTCCATAGCGCAATTCGTAGGTTTTTTACCCAGGACCTTGGTCCCACGAATCTCGTCAAGCTATCTCACGAGTGGATAAAATCCCGGTATATACGAATTCCTGGGAATTAGGACTGCAGGTGGCCTATTATTGATAGTGAGTTTCTTAGATCCTTCGAATTATGGCTTCATGCAGGAATCTTACATGTATACAAGCCATCATCGTTTTATATGCTACGCGTGTACCCACGTACCTATCTCTCGTAGCCTTTGTGGACCTAAAAGGTACAACCCCATGGTTCAGACATATTTGCCGGATGTTGCAACAAGGTTAAGATGAGTATGAGACTGATGGTGGCCACAGAATTGGTCCGATTTTTTCGACATCGTACTAACGGCGGACAAAACTACGTGAGCATACGGCAGACCTCCCAACGGTGGAAGCAGTATACTGGTTGGATGCGGTAATCTGGTGGGTTAAATAGTTGGTTCTTGGCAGTGCAGTGCAGTTTATAAGACTTTGCGGTTCAGTGGAGTGCAGTTTGGCATTTGAAAATAACCAGTACACCAACAGTTTTACGGTTAATATGGATGCGAGAAAATACATGGAGAAAAGACTGTGGAAGGGTGAAATCTTGATTAGACATCGTTTTTCCGCTGCGAACTTGTTTACAGTGGGTCTAACCTGCCTGAGCTCTGCAAATTGTCAGTACAATATCAAAATTATTTGTGCTGAGTAAGATATTATGCACTCTCTACAGCCAACAACTTTGCATGGAGCAGTTTGCACTGGTTCAGTTCAGTTAAACAGTTAAAACCAGTACAAACAGTTTAACTAGTTCCAACTAGTTTACTAAACTGGTTTCGCATGCAGTCCAGTTTCAATTCTTAAACAGTTGGTATAAACAATATAGTGCAGTTTGGTGCCGATTTTCCAACCAGTTTCCACCGTTGGGAGGT
>Ga0307515_10002862_pt1 | contig 36703 bp, 30 predicted proteins | sample 17_EM_MG_FD_194513 | JGI IMG/M metagenome (GOLD analysis project Ga0307515, IMG submission 194513) | Populus trichocarpa ectomycorrhiza microbial communities from riparian zone in the Pacific Northwest, United States - 17_EM | ecosystem: Host-associated > Plants > Roots > Unclassified | place... | reverse complement strand
CTGCCGGGCGCCGGGGTCGAGCGCACCAGCCAAGCCGTGCTGTCGTTACTGCCGCTGGACGCGGCGGTGGCGCAGCCGGTGGCCTTCATGCAGGTCAGCGAGTACCCGGCTGGCACCTTGAGCGCGCTGCAGCGCCGCATGCTGGCCTGGCTCGACCAGGCCGGCCACGCGAAACCTGCTCAGTGCGAAGCCACCGAGCGTTTTGCGTTCTACGATCGCGTCCGCGCCGCACAAGCCATCGTGCTGACCGGCGAGCTGCAGCCTTACGGCAACTTTCTGTTCAAGAAGGGCGTGATCTGCGAAGCCCTGGTTCCCTGACACCACGGCTTGCGCCGCGGCGTTTCTCCATGTCGATTGACCCTGACCACCCTGCTGACGCTGACAACGACAGGCTGCGCCCGCGAGGCTCCAGCCAGGGCGGGCTGCGCCAGTACAACGAGCGGGTGATCCTGCAGGCCATCCGCCTGCACGGCGCGCTGCCCAGCGCCGAGCTGGCGCGGCTGACGCACCTGACCGCGCAGGCCGTCTCGCTGATCACCAAGAGCCTGCTCGACGACGGCCTGCTGCTCAAGGGCGCGCCGCAGCGTGGCAAGGTCGGCCAGCCTTCGGTGCCACTGGCGCTGAACCCCGACGGCGCGTACTCGATCGGCGTCAAGGTCGGCCGGCGCAACCTCGATGTGCTGCTGGTCGACTTCGAAGGCCGGGTGCGCGAGCGTTCGAGCCGCGACTACGACTTTCCCGACCCTGCCTTGGTGCTGGCCGAGATCGTGCTGCGGGTCCAGGGCCTGACGCGGCGGCTGGGCGACGCAGGCCGCGAGCGCTTGCAGGGCATCGGCATCGCGGCACCGCTGTCGATGGGCGGTTGGCAGTCGCTGCTGGGCTTTCCGCAAACGCTGGTCGACGCGTGGGACCGCACCGACCTGCGCACCGAGGTCGAGCGCCAGACCGGGCTCGAAGTCACGCTGTTGAAAGACACCGCCGCCGCCTGCGTGGCCGAGCTGGTGGCCGGGCGCGGTCGCAGCGTCAAGAGTTTTCTCTACGTCTTCGTCGACACCTTCATCGGCGGCGGGCTGGTGATCGACAGCCACCTGCGCGCCGGCCTGCACGGCAACGCCGGCGCGATCGGCTCATTGCCGCTGGGCCTGGCAGCGGCCGACAGCAGCGAGCCACCCCCGCAACTGCTGAGCGTTGCCTCGCTTCTGACGCTGGAGGCGCGCTACCGTCAGGCGGGGCTGGAGGTCTCGGCCGCTGGCAACGAGCGTGCGCTCGAAGCGCCCTGGTTGCCGCACACCAGCGCCTGGCTGCGCGAAGCCGGCACCGCCATTGCGCTGGCGACCAACAGCGCCGCCTGCCTGCTTGACCTGGACGGCGTGATCATCGACGGCAACCTCGCCCGCCCTTTGCTCGCCGCCCTCCTGCGCGAGGTCGACGCCGCTCTGTCGCGCTACAGCTGGGAAGGCGTCGTCCGACCCGAGCTGATGCCCGGCACGATCGGCTCCGACGCGCGCGCGATTGGCGGCGGGCTGCTGCCGCTGTATGCCAACTTCGCGCCCGATCGCGACCTGTTCCTGAAAGTGGTCGAAACATGAAGCCCCCACGCCCCCTTCCGGGGGCTGCCCCCCGAGGGGGCTCGCGCAGCGGACCGGCAAAGCCGGATCCGCGCACGCCACTTGAGGGCGGCCACAGGCCGCCGATAGAACTCGAGACTGCGCGGTTGAGGTTGCGTCTGTGGCGCGACAGCGACCGCGACCCCTTCGCCGCCCTGAACGCCGACCCGCGGGTGATGGAGCACTTCCCTGCGCTAATCCCACGCGAGCGCAGCGACGCAACGGTCGATGCGTGCATCAACGCTTTCGCCACGCGGGGCTGGGGCAACTGGGCGGTCGAGCGGCGCGACACCGGCGAGTTCATCGGCTTCACCGGTCTGTCGATCCCACAGCGCCAGTTTCACTTCTCACCCTGCGTCGAGGTCGGCTGGCGCCTGGCCCATGCGCACTGGGGCCACGGCTTCGCCAGCGAAGCGGCACGCGCTGCGCTGGCGGTTGGCTTCGAACACCTCGGTCTCGAAGAAATCGTCTCGATGACCGCGCTGACCAACACCCGCTCGCAAGCAGTGATGCGCCGCATCGGCCTGGTCGATACCGGCGAAATCTTCGACCACCCCGGGGTGCCCGAGGGCCACTCGGTGCGGCCGCACTGCCTGTTCAAACTCGGCGCGGCGCAGTGGCGCGCCGGTCGCTGACCGGCCGCAACACCTGCACCTGTCGGCGCGTTACTTCAACACGAGGCGATAGATGGTGCCGTAACCGAACTCACCGCCGTAGTGCGTGGTGCCGAAGAACTCACCGTCGCGGCCTTCGACCAGACCGGCGAAAGGCATGTAGCCGAGCTTCTTGGCTTCGTGCGGGAAAGAGAAGATCGTCGTCAGCTCTCCGGCGGTCGTCAGACGGTAGACGGCGCCCGACTCGTGTTCGCCGCCATAAATCGTGGTCCCGTACAGATGGCCGTCGCGCGCCAGCAGCAACTCGCCCATCGGGTGCCGCGGATCGGCAAGCTCGCTGCCGAAAGCCTTGACAACACTCACCGTGCGGGTGTCGGGATCGAAGCGGTAGAAGACACCATTGCCGTTTTCGCCGCCTTCGTAGGTGGTGCCATAGATGGCGCCGTCGGCCACCTGCACCAGACCGGAGTTGGGGTGCCAGCCGGGTAGCCCTGTCTCCTGGAACGAATGCAAAAGTTCCCAGGTGCCGCCCGAGGTCCAACGGTAGATGGCCCCACCGTTGGAGGCGCCGCCACGCTCGGTGACGCCATAGATGTGGCCGTCCTTCGCCTGCATCAGGGCCCACGTGTCTGCGCCACAGGCGTTGTTCGGCGCCAGCGTGAATTGGTGCAGCACCGTGAACTCACCGGCGGGTGTCAGGCGGAACAGGCTGCCGCAGCTGCCGTTCTCCCCGTCGCTCGTGGTGCTGTAGAAGGCCCCATCGCTGGCCTGAAGGAACGGCGCCCAGGGATTGCCACCCTCGGTCGTGGTGATGTCGAAGGTGTGCAGCAACGTCACCTTGCCCCGCGGCGTCATGCGGTAGGCGGTGCCGCTCTTGAGGTCACCGCCCATGTAGGCGCCACCGTAGTACTGGCCATCGGCCGCCTGCACCAGCCCCTTGGCCTGCCATCCCAAATGGCGCTTGCTGAAGTCGTTGACGACCGTGAACTCGCCAGCCCGTGTGATCTTGAACGAGGTGAGGGCGCCGCCATGCACCAGGCCGTCCCTGCCCATGATGAGGCTGTGCCGCGGGTAGTGGCCGTCATGGCCGTCAAACGAATGCAGCAACTCGAACTTGGCCAACGCGTCGGCGCCGGCCTCGGCCCGAACCGCGAACGGCGCCGCGAGCGCGAGCGCCCACACGCACCACGCCAGACGACGTGGCAGGCGAAACAGAGAGGCAGAGAAATTCATGGGCAGCTCCTGGTTGGCGGCAGAACTCTAACCTTCAAAAGGGTTGGAGTACCGCTTGACCAGGACGCCCCCCCTAAATCACTGTATCGACCGCTCCGCCTGGCGCTCGTTCAGCTTGAGCCGATAGATCGATCCCTGGTTGAATTCGCCGCCGAAAAAGAAGGTGCCGAAGAACACACCGTCATTGGCTTCGACCAGGCCCGCCTGCGGCAGGTAGCCCAGCATGTCGCTCGCGGCAGGGAAGTCATACACCTGGGCGTACTCCCCGGCGGTGTTCAGCCGAAACACCCCGCCCTTGTCGTTCTTGCCACCCACCGTGGCCACGCCGTAGAAGTAGCCGTCGCGCGCGCGCAGCAGCGTGCCGACCGGGTGGCTCGCACCCGCCGCCGATGCGAAGAAATGGTGAAGCAGCGTCACCGCCCGCGTGGCCGGGTCGAAACGGTAGAAGGTGCCCCCGCCATGGTCGCCACCCGACTCGGTCGTGCCATAGAGCATGCCGTCAGGCGCCTGCACCAAGTCCGAAGCGGGCATGTCGCCGCCGCCGCTGCCGTGCTGGAATGAATACAGCACTTCCCACGTACCGTCGAGCTTCCAGCGATAGATCGCGCCGCTGTTGAAGGTGCCGCCGCCGCGCGTGGTGCCATAAAGGTGCCCGTCGCCGGCCTGCAGCAGCGGCACTTCCGGCGATGCCCAGACGTTGGTGGGCGCCAGGCTGAAGTGGTGCAGAACCTTGAAGTCGCCCTCGGCGGTGACGCGGAACAGGCTGCCACGGCCGCCGTCGCCGCCATTGCTGGTGGTGCCATAGAAAGCGCCGTCGCTGGCCTGCAGCAACGGCGTCGCCGGGATGCCCCCCTCGGGTGCATGCATATCGAAGTGGTGCAGCACCGTCACCTCACCCTGCGGCGTCATGCGGTAGGCGGTGCCCACCTTGTGTTCGCCACCCGACATGGTCACCCCGTAGTACTGACCATCGGTGCCCTGCGTCAGACCGCTGGCACTGGTACCCAAGGCCTTCTGGTTGAAGGCATTGACCACCTTGAACTCACCCGAGCGTTTCATGCGAAACGAGGTGTCGGCCGCCCCGTGCACGCGGCCGTCGCTGCCCATGATGAGACTGGACGTCGCGATCTTGCCGTCCTTGCCATCGAAGGAATGCATGCGCTCGAGCGTCGCGAGCGGCGCATCGGCCGCGGCCCAGGCCGACAGCGATGCCGTGCACGTCAGCGCGAATGCGCACCACGCCAATCGACGTGACGATCGATACAGTGAAGCGGAAAAAGTCATAGAGTGTCTCCTTGTTGTGGACGGCACTCTAACTTTTAAACAGGGTGGATTATCGCTTTGGTGGATGGCCCTTTACTCGCCGCGACCAACGCTTTCCACTTGTTTCCTAACGCGTCATCTCACTGCACGCGGATGCGGAAGACGCCCCCGGCGTCGTGCGCGCCGCCCTGGTAGGTGCTGCCGTACAGCTCGCCGTCATTCGTTTCGACCAGGCCGGCCCAGGGCATGTGACCGTCCGGCCCCGCCGGGTTGAACGAATGCAGGCGACTGAAGTTCCCGTCGAGGCCCAGGCGATAGACGATGCCGCCATCGCGGCGGCCGCCGCGCTGGGTGACGCCGTAGAAGTTGCCGTCACGTGCCAGCAGCAGGTCGCCGGCCGGATCGGCCCCGTCGCCGTGCCGGCCGGAGAACGCGTGCAGCACGGTGACCCCACCGTCGCGGTCCAGGCGGTAGACGGTGCCCCGCCGGTACGCGCCGCCACCGGCGGTGACGCCGTAGAACTGCCCATCGGGCGCCTCGATCAATGCCGACGAAGGCGCCCGGCCGTCCGGCCCCTGGAACGAATGCAGGATCGACAAGCTGCCGTCGGCACTCAGCCGGAAGCCCGTGCCCTGGCCATGTTCGCCACCGCCCTGGGTGCTGCCGTAGAGATTGCCGTCGCGGGCCTGGATCAGACCGGCTTGGCCGGGACCCTGGCCATCGTGGCCGTCGTTGTTGAACGAGTGCAGCACCGTCAGCTGCCCTTGCGCCGTCAGCCTGAACACGCAACCCCAACCGTGGCGACCGCCGTAGCTGGTGGTGCCGTAGAAGTGGCCGTCGCTGGCCTGCAGCAACGGCGCCTGGGGTGTCGAGCCGTCTTGGCCATCCTGGTGGAACGAGTGCAGCACCGTCACCTCGCCCTGCGGGCTCATTCGGTAGGCGGTGCCCTGCAGGAAACGGCCGCCGCGCGTCGTGACGCCGTAGAAGTTGCCGTCGTGCGCGCGGGTCAGGCCGACCGGGCCTTCGCCGCCGCGGCGGCCGTCGAAGCTGTGCACGACCGTCAGGCGGCCGTCCGGTGCGAGGCGAAACGCCGTGCCGTCGCCCTGGCCGATCGCGCCACCGCCGAACGCGGTGCCGAGCAGCTGGCCGTCACCTGCCGCAATCAGCGACGACTGGGACTTGAACCCGTCGGCGCCGACGAAGCTGTGCACCAGTTGGTAGTCCGCCGCGACGCGCGGCACACGTGCTGTTTCGGCCGCCAAGCCGCCGAGTGGCGCCGCGGCAAGCACCAGCCCGACCCAGGCCAGCGCCCGCCAAGCCCGCTGCGGTTCGTGGAAGAGGCTCATGGCCCACCCCCTGTGGAACGTGGGCGGGGTCGGCACCTCGTCGGCCCGGCAGGCCCACGCCACGCAACATAGGCGCTTGTGCCCGGCCCGTCAACGCAGGCCGGCCAACCAGCGAAACGGCCTCAGCGCCGCCCGAACATCATCTGCCGGGCCAGCGCCGATTTCACGGGCGGCAGCGCCTGCAGCGCAGCAATGCCCAGGCCCCGCGCTGCGGCCATGCCTGGCAGATGCCAGGTGAAGCTGCGGGCAAGGAAATCGGTCGCGGCGATCACGCTCCAGCGGTCGGACGCGCGTGACCATTCGACGCGGCGCAGCGCGCTGTCCACGCTCTTGGCGTCACGCAGCGTCTGCACCAGCGTGAAGGCGTCGCGCAGGCCCAGGTTCAGGCCCTGGCCGGCGACCGGGTGCAGCGTTTGTGCGGCGTTGCCGATGCGCACCTGGCGGCCGTCGACCAGCGTGCGCTCGGCGTTCAGGCCGAGTGCGAACGACTTCAGCGGGCCGACTTCGCGCAGCGCGCCCGCTGCCTCGGGCAGCAACGTGGCCAGCACAGTCAGGCGCTGGTGGTCGTTCAGCGGCGCGACCGGGTCGTCGTCTCGCGGCACGCACCACACCAACGCAGCACGCCGGCGCGTCGGCGCGTCGCCCGGTTCGGCTTTGAGCGGCAGCAACGCCACCGGGCCATGGCGGGTGAAACGTTCGAAGGCCATGCCGGGCGCGGCGCTGTTGTCCAGCTGCACATTGCCAACCCACGCCGTCTGCTCGTAGTCGTGGGTCAGGCTCTTGCGGGTCTGGTCGGCGAAGACACCGCCTTCGGCGACCACCGCGAGGTCGAAGACCTCGGCGATGCCGGCGTCGATCTCGACCCGCTTGTCGGGCAAGGGCTTCAGCGCCGACACCGGCGCACCGAGGCGGAAGTGGCAACGGGTCGGCGCCGCCGCGCATTCAGCCTCCCACGCCCGCTGCAGCGGCGCGACGACCTGGCCATAACGCAGCACCGCGCCGAGCTGGGGCACGCCCTCGTCGAACGCGTTGATGACCAGCTCGGGCTTGATCGGCAGGCCGGTCAGCGTCGGCGGGGCCTGCGACACATGAACCTGCGTGATGGCCTGGGCTTGATCGGCGGGCCAGACGTCCAGCCGCTGCAGCAGCTGCACGCTGCCCAGGCTCAGCGCCAGCGTGCGCGGGTCCTTGGACACGTCCTGCCCGGCAGGACGGGCGTCGAACAGCGTGATCTCGGCTGCCGGCCATAGCCGGGCGGCGAACAGCGCCAGCGTCAGCCCGACCGGGCCGGCGCCGATGACGGCCAGGCGCAGTGGGGCCAGCGCAAGCGCGGCGTTTTCATGAGCAAGGTTGACAGCGGCGGTGTCGTTCGGCATGGCGCGGCCCGTTCAATCGACAAAGTGGCGCGTATTATTCGTCGCGTCGGCAGGTGCCGACCACACTTGGGGGATGGCTGCCATGGGCCTGATGGATTTCATCAAGAAACAGTTCATCGACATTCTGGAATGGACCGAGAGTGGCGACGGCACGCTCGCCTGGCGCTACCCGATGGCGGGCAACGAAATCCAGTATGGCGGCTCGCTGACGGTGCGCGAAAGCCAGATGGCGGTGTTCGTCAACGAAGGCCGCGTGGCCGACGTCTTCGGCCCCGGCATGTACAAGCTGACGACGCAGACGCTGCCGGTGCTGACCTACCTGAAGAACTGGGACAAGCTGTTCCAGAGCCCCTTCAAGAGCGACGTCTACTTCTTCAGCACGCGGCAGCAGATCGACCAGCGCTGGGGCACCGCGCAGCCGGTGACCATCCGCGACAAGGACTTCGGTGCCGTGCGCCTGCGCGCCTTCGGCAACTACGCCTACCGCGTGGCCGACCCGAAGCTGTTCCACACCGAGATCTCTGGCACACGCGACCACTACACCGTCGAAGACCTCGACGGCCAGCTGCGTGGCCTGATGCTGCAGCACATCAGCGACGCGGTCGCGGCCAGCGGCATCCCGTTCCTCGACCTGGCCGCGAACCAGATCGAGTTCGCCAAGCAGCTGAAAGAGGCCACCGAGCCGTCGTTCGAGGCGCTGGGCTTGAAGCTCGAAGGCGTGACGCTGCAAAGCGTGTCGCTGCCCGAAGAGCTGCAGAAGATCCTCGACCAGAAGATCGGCATGGGCATGGTCGGCAACAACATGGGCCAGTTCATGCAGTACCAGGCCGCGCAGGCCCTGCCGACGATGGCCCAAGGCGTGGGCCAGGGCGGTGGCGGCGGCATTGCCGGCGACGCGATGGGCCTGGGCGCCGGCGTCGCGATGGGCCAGATGCTGGCCAACCAGATCGGCCAGGGCTTGAACAGCGGCGCGGCGCAGATGCCGCAGCCGGGTGCAGCCGCTGCGCCGGCGGCGATCCGCCCCGACGAGGTGATGGCCACGATCGAGAAGCTCGCCGACCTGAAAGGCAAGGGCATCCTGACCGAAGACGAGTTCAACGCCAAGAAGGCCGAGCTGCTGAAGAAGCTGGTCTGAGTCAGCCGCCGCCGCTGCGCTGAATCTTGGCGACTGAGCCCACCCCTCCGGCCCCGAAATCACAGCGGGCCTGGCGTGCCGCGTGCCCGGGCTGCGGCGCGCCGGTCGAGTTCGCCTCGGCCGCGTCGGTCAGTGCGGTCTGCAGCTTCTGCCGCTCGACGGTGCTGCGCGACGGCGACACGCTGCGCCGCATCGGCGTCAGCGCCGAGCTCTTCGACGACCACTCGCCGCTGCAGCTCGGCGTGCGCGGCAAGCACCAGGGCGTGTCGTTCACTGTCGTCGGCCGGCTGCAGTACGCCTATGCCGACGGCACCTGGAACGAATGGCATGTGCTGTTCGACGCCGCCGGCGCCGACGGCGCGCCGAAATCAGGTTGGCTGAGCGAAGACAACGGCGCCTACGTGCTGGCCTTCGACCAGCCGGCGCCGCCTGACCTGCCGACACCGCAGGAGATGCACGCCGGCCAGCGCCGGCTGATCGGCCCCAACGCGTGGAGCGTCGCGTCGGTCGTGCAGGCCAAGCTGCTGGCCGCCGAAGGCGAGCTGCCGCGGCCGCCGTTGTTGCAGGGCGAGTTCACCGTCGTCGACCTGCGCAACACCGTCGGCGAAGTGGGCACGCTCGACTATGCCAACCAGGCGTCGCCGAGCTGGTCGGTCGGCCAATCGGTGGCCTTGTCGGCGTTGAGCCTGAGCGGGCTGCGCGAGACCAGCGAGAAGACATTGCAGGGCCGCACGGTGCCTTGCCCGAGTTGCGGTGCATCGCTAGCGCCGACCTTGTCGACCACCCAGTCGATGAGCTGCCCGCAGTGCCGGGCGCTGGTCGACCTGTCGACCACCGCGGGCGCCGTCGGTGTCGACCTGACCTACTACGCGCAGAACAACTCAGGCCCCGGTGGGTTGGCGCCACAGATCCCGCTCGGCCGCACCGCCAAGCTGGCATTGGGCGACGGCGAGCCGATCGACTGGCAGGTCGTCGGCTACATGGAGCGCTGCGACCTGCCCAGCCCCGGCGACGACGAGGAAGAGCAGACCTTCTGGCGCGAGTACCTGCTTTACAACCGCACGGCGGGTTTCGCTTTCCTCGTCGACGCCGAAGACGGCTGGAGCTGGGTCCGCCCGATGACCGGCGTGCCGCAGGTCAGCGCACGCGGCGCGAACTGGAAAGACCAGTACTTCAAGCAGCGCTACCGCTACCGCGCCAAGGTCAGCTGGGTGCAAGGCGAGTTCTACTGGCGCGTGCGGCGCGACGAGGAAGCCGACGTCACCGACTTCGACGGCCCGCGCGGCGCCAAGATGGCGCGCGAAGAGACCTCGCAGGCCGCCGGTAAACCCGACGCCGAAGGCCGCTGGCCGACCGAGGTGGTGTGGTCGCTGGGTCAGGCGATCGATGCGTCGGCGGTCGCCACGGCCTTTCGCATCGGCCCCGAGGCCCGCGCCGCGCTGTCGCGCGACAGCAGCCCGCTGTCCGGCCTGACCAAGTCGACCAGCGGCGGCAGCGGCCTGAGCCAGGGCGTGATCATCCTGATCGTCGTCATCGTCGTCGTGGTGCTGATGGCCCGCTGCAGCGACGACGACTGCGACGACACCAAGTCAAGCTTCGGCGAGGCCAGCGCCGAGTACCAGCAATGCCTGCGCAACCAGAGCTCGGGGGGCATGCGCAGCGGCGGCGGCTCATTCGGCGGTTTTTCCAGTGGCGGTGGGGGGCATAAATGAGGCCCCCACGCCCCCTTCCGGGGGCTGCCCCCCGAGGGGGCTCGCGCAGCGGACCGGCAGAGCCGGATCCGCGCACGCCACTGGATGGGCGGCGGCGCTGCGCGCGCCTAATCGGGAGTCTCGCGGCAGACGTCATTCACATGCGTGAAGGAAAGGAATCAACATGATGGGAATCGAGTGGCTGAAGCCCGAGGTGTTTTTCGGCTCGTTGCTGTTCGCCCTGCTGGGCGTGGCGATCTTCTGGATCTGCTTCGTCATCGTCGACAAGATCACCCCCTACGACCTGTGGGGCGAGATCTGCGAGAAGAAGAACGTCGCGCTCGCGATCGTCGTCGGCTCGACCGCGATCGCGATCGGCTTGATCGTGGCCGCGGCGATCCACGGCTGACGGGTGCGTTGCCGGCTTCGCCCTCAATAGGCGCCGTGGCGCGCGTCGTCGCAGGCCGCGTCTTGCGGCCGCCAGTGTGGCAGCACGTCCGGCGGCATCGGGCCGCGGGCATGCCAGGGGTCGGCGTGGTTCGGGTGTCCGCTCAAGCGTTGGGCCAGGTGGCTCAATGGCCCGGCCGGCGCGCCTTGGTGCCGGTGGCCGCCGGCCCACAGCTCGACCCGCATCGTCGGCCGCTTGGCCTGCGCGCGCTTGTGAAAGCCGAAAGTGTCAGCCACGATCAAGGTGTTGGACGGCACCACCAGCCGGGCCGGGTGGCCCAGGCCCATCGAGCCGAGTTCGTGCTTGTCGACCCGGTGCAGCCCGTTGGGCGCCGCGGGCCGGTCGCGCTCGGCCGCCTCTTCGACACGCTGCGATTCCCAGTCCAGCCGCGCCGGCGTCAGGCGGTGCGAGCCCGGCACGTAGCAAAGCGGCGCCTCGTCATCGCCGACATCGTTCAAGAAGAACCAGGCCTTCATCATCGGCCGTTGGCTGTCGGCGTGCAGCAGGGTCTGCGGGTCGCGTGCCATCGGGCAGGTGTGGGTGACCACGGTCTGCACGAACGCTTCGGGCGCATGGTCAACCGCCGCGACGTAGCGCGTCAGCCCATTCCACAGCCGCCCCTGCAGCAGCGCGGCCAGTGCCGGCGCGGCCCGCAGAAGGGCTGGCCCGATCGCGATGTGGCGCGTCACCGTGTCGCCCTGCAGCATCTCGTGGGCCGGTGCGCGCTGGTTCAGCACCTGCTGGCACAAGGCCTCGAATTGCTCTTCAGGCAACACCTGGCGCTTGACCAGGAAGCCGTTGCGCTCGAAGGTCGCGGCGTCGACACCGTCCAGCCAATGTGCCAGCTGGGCGCGGCGCTTGGCGACACGGGCGTGCGCATGCTGCAGCCGCCAGCGGAGCAGCGCGCCGTGCAGTCGGGCCCACGGATGATCCGCCGCGGGGGAGTGGCTGAGCCGCTGCGCCATGGGCGGACGCTAACCCTCGAACCGCCGCATGCCAACCCCCTCGATTGAATCGTCCCCTGCGCCAGCACGGGTAGCGCCGGCCGAGGCGCTGCTGCTGGGCTCGGTGTTCGTCATCGCCGCCTGCGGGCTGGTCTACGAGCTGGCGGCCGGTGCGCTGGCCAGCTACCTGCTCGGCGACTCGGTGCTGCAGTTCTCGACAGTCATCGGCTGCTACCTGGCGGCGATGGGGCTGGGCTCCTGGTTGTCGCGTTTCATCGAGCGCCAGCTGGTCGCGCAGTTCCTGCGCATCGAGTTGCTGGTCGGCCTGGCCGGGGGGCTGATGCCAGCCGCGCTGTTTGTCGCCCATGCCAGCCTGCCGGCCGCCAGCATGGGCCCGTTCCGCGTGCTGATGTATGGCGGCGTAGGGCTGGTCGGCACGCTGGTCGGGCTGGAAATCCCTCTGGTGATGCGGATCCTGAAGCGCCAGTTCAGCCAGCGTTATGGGCTGAAAGACCTGGTCGCGCAGGTGCTGACCTTCGACTACCTCGGCGCGCTGGTCGTCGCGGTGGCGTTTCCGCTGCTGCTGGTGCCGCACCTGGGCCTCGTGCGCACGGGCCTGTTCTTCGGCCTGCTGAACGCGGCGGTGGCGGCCTGGGCGCTGTGGATGTTCCGCAGCGAGCTGCCGCGTTTTCGCAGCCACGTGTTCGCCTGCGTGGCCGTGGTGTTGGTGCTGGCTGGCGCCTTCGGCCAGTCTGAACGGCTGACGACCTGGGCCGAGGAGCGCTTCTACGGCGAGGCGGTGCTGTTTCGCGAGACCAGCGCCTACCAGCGCATCGTTGTCAGCCGCGGCTCGGGCGGCGTGCGGTTGTTCCTCAACGGCAACCTGCAGTTCCATTCGAAGGACGAGTACCGCTACCACGAGGCGCTGGTGCACCCGGCGATGGCCGCGCACGGCGCACCGAAGCGCGTGCTGGTGCTGGGCGGCGGCGACGGCATGGCGGTGCGCGAGGCACTGAAGTACCCGAGCGTCGAGCAGGTGACGCTGGTCGAGCTGGACCCGCGCATGACCACGCTGTTCAGCCAGCAGCCTTTGCTGACCGCGCTGAACCAGCAGTCGCTGACGAACCCGAAGGTGAAGGTCGTCAATGCCGATGCCTTCGGCTGGCTCGAGCAACACCCCGACGAGATGTTCGATGTCGTCATCATCGACTTTCCCGACCCCAGCAATTTCGCGATCGGCAAGCTCTACACGACCAGCTTCTACGCGCTGATCGACCAGCATCTGACAGCCGCTGGCTACGCGGTGATCCAGACCACCTCGCCGCTGATCGCGCGCAAGAGTTTCTGGACCGTGGCCGCAACGGTCGAGGCGGTGGGCCTGCAGACGACGCCGTACCACGCCCATGTGCCGAGCTTCGGCGAATGGGGCTTCATCATCGCCAGCCGCCGCCCTTGGCACCGGCCGGCCACGCTGCCCGCGGGCTTGCGCTTCCTGACGCTGCCGGGGCTGGACGCGCTGCTGGACTTTCCGCCCGACATGGCGCGCGTGCCGGCCGAGCCGAACCGCCTGTCGAACCAGGTGCTGGTGCACACCTTCGAAGAGGAATGGGGCAAGGTGCACCTGTGACGCCCACCGGACCCCGGCGCCGTGCGGTGCTGCAAGCGGCCTCTGCATCCCCGGTCGCCTGGCTGGTGGGCTGCAGTCGCCAACGCGCACTGGCCGACATCCCGGCGCGCTGGGTCGGTGCCGGCCATGAGCGCGGCCACCACCTGCGTGACCTGACCGCCAAGTCCGGCAGCCTGCCCACACCGGCCAGCCAGCACCGCGCCGGCGCGCTGGTGCTGGGCGGCGGCATCGCCGGGTTGTCGGCGCTGCGCGCGTTGGGGAAAGCCGGCGTGGCCGACGCCCAGCTGCTGGAGCTGGAAGACGACGCCGGCGGCAACAGCCGCGGCCACGCGATGGGGGGCTTCAGCTGCCCGCTCGGTGCGCACTACCTGCCGGTGCCGGGCCCCGAGGCGCACGAGGTCAGCGACTGGCTGCACGAGATCGGCCTGCTGCGGCTGGACCCGGTTCGCCGCGTCAGCGTGCCGGACGAGCGGCACCTGTGCCACAGCCCGCAGGAGCGCCTGTTCATCGACGGCGCCTGGCAAGACGGCCTGCTGGCCAGCGCGGAAGGGCGTCCCAACACACTCGCGCAGTACCGCCGTTTCAGCGCCCGCGTTTCGGCACTTCAGCGCGAGCTCGGCTTTGCTCTGCCAACCCAGCGCGCGCCATGGACTGCTGGCCACACCACGCTCGATGCGCAGACCTTTGCCGCCTGGCTGCAGGCCGAGGGCTTGCAAGACGCGCGGCTGCTGGCCTACCTGGACTACGCTTGCCGCGATGACTACGGCGCCGGCCTCGGAACGGTGTCGGCCTGGGCCGGCATCCACTACTTCGCCAGCCGGCACGGCTTTCGCGCGCCTGGCGACGAGGAACCGGCGAGCGAAGGTGGCCTGTTCACCTGGCCCGAAGGCAATGCCTGGCTGATGCGTCGGCTGGCCATGCCGAACGCCGAGCGCATCCACACCGGCCGCACCGTGCTGCGAGTGGAAGAGGGCCGGCACGAGGTCACCGTGCTGGCCTGGAACGAGGCCAGCCAAAAGGCCGAAGCCTGGACCACACCGCGCGCCATCGTCGCGCTGCCGCTGTTCATCGCCGCGCGGGTGGTTGCCAACCCGCCGGTCGCGCTGGTCGATGCCGCCTCACGTGCCCGTTATGCCCCTTGGCTGGTCAGCAACCTGCAGTTGGACGCACCGCTGCTCGACCGCCCCGGCACACCGCCGAGCTGGGACAACCTGGCCTACGCGCCGGCCGGGTCGACCACCGCGCTGGGTTATGTCGACGCCAGCCACCAGTCGCTGAACCCAGTGCGCGGCGCGACGGTGCTGACCGTCTACCACGCGCAGCCCGAAAGCCAGCGCGGCGCGCTGCTGACCGACAGCGCCAGCACCTGGGCCCAGCGCGTGATCGCCGACCTGGCGCGCACGCTGCACCCCGACCTGCCGCGCCGCGTGCAACAGGCCGACCTGATGCGCTACGGCCACGGCATGCGCATCCCGGTGCCCGGCGCGCGCAGCGACCCCGCGCTCACCGCACTGCGACAAACCACCGGCCGGCTGCGTTTTGCGCATGCCGACCTGTCGGCCTACTCGGTGTTCGAGGAGGCGTTCACGCTCGGCATCGGCGCCGCGGCGTAGGCGCCGCCGACAATCCCGGCTCTTCGTTTTCTTCTTCGAGCATCACGATGGTGTTTGTCGTTTTCTTGCTGGTGCTGGTCGGCCTCAACATCTGGATGACCCAGCGCGTCTTGGATGCCGGCCCGACGCTCGACCACAAGGGCCTGTTCGTGGCCGCCATCTGGATCGTGCCGCTGATGGGCGCGTTCATGGCCCGCAACCACCTGCGGGACCGCATCCCGCTGATCGACTCCGAGATGCCACCACCGCCCGAGGCCCCGCCCGCACCGGCTGTCGTCTCCGCCGCGGGGCAACCCGCGCTGGCCCTGGACACCTGCTTGCGCAACGCCAACGGCTGGCCGGTCTTCGACTGGGGTGTGGTCAACGATTGGCTGGCCACGATCAGCGACGAAGAACAACGCCAGCACGCCCGGGCCGACTGCCACCGCGCCTGGTTGATGTACCTGCGCGACGCGATCGGGCCCTACGCGACGCTGCACGAGACCGACGACGCTTTCGTGCTGTCAACGCTGGAGCCCGGCGTGGCCAAAGCCACCTCGGACTTCGTGGCACGCAGCCACAGCCGGATCGACAAATTGCTCGGGGCCTTGGCGGCACCACGCACCGGCCACAAGAGCATCCTGGTCGTCTTCGACGACGAGGCCGACTACTACCCCTACACGGCAGCGTACGACCCGGACGAAGGTGAGTCCGCCTTCAGCGGCGGCATGTTCATCGACGCCGGCTGCCCGCATTTCGTGACCTGCCGTGCCGACCTGTCGCGCATCGAGCCGGTGATCGTGCACGAGCTGACGCATGCCGCGCTGTCGCACCTCAAGCTGCCGCTGTGGCTCGACGAAGGCATCGCCGTCAACACCGAGCACCGCCTGACAGGCATGCGCCGGTCCGAGCTGACCCCGCAGCAGATGCACCGCCTGCACCAAGGCTTCTGGGGCGAAGCCGAGATCCAGCAGTTCTGGGCCGGCACCTCGTTCCGGCGACCGGACGACGGCAACAAGCTGTCCTACGACCTGGCACGGATCATCGTCGAGCAGTTGGCGAAAACCTGGGAGCCTTTCGCTGCGTTCGTCGCGCAGGCTTCGCCCCACGATGCTGGAGCCCAGGCCGCGCGCGATGCGCTGGGCATCGAGTTGGGGGCGACGGTGTGTGCGTTGCTGCAGCGGGAGGCGGATCCAGCCTCGGAGCCCACGCTAGGTCGCGCAGGCCTCCTGGAGACACGATGAGCCTCGAAACGATCAGATTGGACGCCTACGAACCCCGGGCATTGGTATGGGACGGTGATGCGCTGCTGAATCGGGCGGGCGGCGCCATCTATCGGCTCGATGGTTCGACCGACCATGTGGGTCGTCGCTACTCCTACGCTTTCGATGCGGTGACGACACTTCCCGGCAGCGACCTCAGCGTCGTCTACTCGCGCCTGCACACCAAAGGACTGGTGATTCGGGGGAGCGAAGAGGTCCGGGAAATCAACCGCAGCTACTACCAAGCCGATGCCTACGAATATCCCGTCGCATTGGGCCGCCTGCCAACCGGCCGCGAAGTGCTCGTGCACTGCCCCGAGGCGTACAACCGGCTGGAGATAGAAGACCTCGTCACCGGCGAACGCCTGACCACCGGAGCCCAGCGCCAGCCCTGTGATTTCTTCCACTCGCGTCTGGCGGTATCGCCCGACGGCCAGTGGCTGCTGAGTGCCGGCTGGGTCTGGCAGCCATTCGATCGGATCGAGGTATTCGACCTCGTCAAGGCGATGACCGACCCGGCCCACCTCGACGAGAACGGCATCGGCATCGATGCCTGGTCGGAGCACAGCTCGGCGACCTTCCTGCCCGATGGTCACTTGGCAATGTGGCTGGTGGGCGACATCGACGGCGAGGACACCGCAGTCCAATCGGGAGCACTTCGCATTGTCGATCCCGCCCAACCGGTCGACGCCACGGTCGTCAGCCCAGTCGACGCACTCGGCACGATCCTCGCCGTTGACAACGATCATGTCTTGGCACTTCACGGGCACCCGCGCCTGATCGAACTCAAGTCCGGCGCCGTGGTGCGCAGCTGGCCCGAGGTTCGCAGCGGGCTGCAAATGAGCAGCATCCTGCCGCGCAACGAGCCACCACCTTGCTTCGCCCTGGACGCCATCAACCGCCGCTGCGCGATCGCCGAAGACACCGGCATCACCGTGATCCGGTGGTGACGGCCGCATCCGGCCTGGGTGTGAAGCACGGGCGAGGCGCCGCGACCTGATGGCGTCAACCTGACTGGAGCCTCCCTCGCGGAGGGAGTAGGCTGGAGGGAGCGGTCCTTCGTGCTGGAGCTCCCTCTCGGAGGGGGCTCGGGGGAGCCGGGCGAACAGGCGAACAGGCGAACAGGCGAAGGCTAGGAGCACTGGCGGCAAAAGCCGCCAGTGCTCCTAGCCTGGATTCGTCACCATCCCCTGCGCCACTTGGCCGGCGACGTGAGCCCACGCGCAGCCTTGGCCGAAGCGTCGTCCGGCGCCAGCGCCAGCGCCAACACCCCCTCCATGCTCAGCTGCATGCTGGCCCGCTCCCTGTTCTGTGTTTCGCGAACGAGTCTAACGGAGCAGCTGGCCCCGTCGCAGCAAACCTCGGGTTGATCCTCGTATTGACACACCAGCAACGATGGCCCGCTAGCATGGGCGCCCTCTGACTGACATTTGCTTCGATCGTTTGACCATGGACACCGACCCGAAAGACCTGGTGGAGCAGGCAGTCGACGCTGCCGAGCGCAGCAGCCACCTGAATGCCACCGTCGCCATCACCGTGGCGGTGCTGGCCACCTTCATGGGCATTTGCAAGGTCAAGGACGACAACCTCGTCCAGGCCATGCAGCAGGCGCAGGCCGACAAGCTCGACCACTGGTCCTTCTACCAGGCACGCAACCTGCGTCAGGAGATCGCCGAGGCGACCACCCTCCAGCTGGAACTGGCTCGCCCGGCAGCGGCCGGCGCGTCGCAAGCCGCCGCCTACGACCAGGCGATCGAGCGCTACCGCCAGCTCAGCGCAGACCAGGCGCGCAAGAAGGACGCCCTGAAGACCCAGGCCGAAGACGACCAGCGCCGCTATGACGCGCTGAACTACCGCGACGACCAGTTCGACCTGTGCGATGCGCTGGCGGCGATTGCGATTGCGATGCTGGCAGTCACCGCGCTGACACAGCTGTGGGCGCTGTACTGGGTCGCGCTGGTGCCCACCGGCTTCGGCGTGCTGATGGGCTTGGCCGGGCTGACCGGTTGGGCCTTGCACCCCGAGGCGCTGGTGCGGCTGCTGTCCTGAGTCGACACCCCGATGTCAGCGGGCGTCAGCGCACGGTGGCCTCGGTCTTGAGCTTGAACTGCCGCACGATCTCGGCCAGCCGGGCCGCCTGTTCGCGCAGGCTCTCGGACGCCGCGGCACTTTCTTCGACCAGCGAGGCGTTCTGTTGCGTCACCTGATCGAGCTGGGCCACGGCGTGGCCGACCTGGCCGATGCCGGTGCTTTGTTCGGCCGCGCTGTGTGAGATCTCGCGGATCAACGTGCCCACGCGTTCGACCTGGGCGACGATGCTGTTCATTGCGTCGCCCGCGGCGTCGACCTGGCGCGCACCGGTGTCTACCCGTTCGACGCTGCTGCCGATCAAGGTCTTGATCTCCTTGGCCGCGTTGGCCGAGCGCTGGGCCAGCGAACGCACCTCGCTGGCGACCACCGCGAAGCCGCGGCCTTGTTCGCCGGCGCGGGCCGCTTCGACGGCCGCGTTCAGCGCGAGGATGTTGGTCTGGAAGGCGATGCCATCGATCACGCCGATGATGTCGCCGATGCGTTTGGACGAGTCGGCAATCTCCTGCATCGTCGAGACCACCTGCGCCACCGCCTCGCCGCCGTGCCGCGCGGCCCGCACCGTCGCGTCGGCCAGCTCGTTGGCCTCGCGCGCCGTTTCGGCACTGGTGCGCACGGTGCCGGCCAGTTGCTCCATCGACGCCGCCGTCTGCTGCAGGTTGCTGGCTTGCTCTTCGGTGCGTTGGCTCAGGTCGGCATTGCCGGTGGCGATCTGGCTCGAACCGGTCGCGATGCTGTCGCTGCTCTGGCGAACCTGCGACACCACGTCGGCCAGGCCGTCGTTCATTGTCTTCATCGCCCGCATCAGTTCGGCCACCTCGTCGTTGCCTTGGGTGGCAATGCGTGAGCCCAGGTCGCCGGCCGCGACTGTTCGCGCCACCGCCACGGCCTCACCGATCGGGCGCACGATCGAGCGCGTCACCGACCAGGCGATGACGACGCCGACGCCGGCTCCGAGCGCGGCCAACCCCAGCAGCCACAGGCTGTCGACCGACGCCGCTTGGTCGATCGCTTGGGCCGTCGCGTGCATGTCGGCCTGCTGCTGCTTGACCAGCGCATCGACCGCCTTGAAGTAAGCGCCCTGCACCGGCCGCACCTCTTTCAGCAGCGCAGAAATCGCCGAAGGGTCATCGCCCGCCAGGCCCAGGCCGACGGCTTTGTCCATCGCGCTGGCATAAGGGCCAGCCGCAGCGTTGACCGCCTTCAACAGGGCTTCACCCTCGGGGGTCGTGATCGACGCGTCGAGCCGGGCGAACAGGTCGTCGATGGTCTTTCGGCTCTCATCGATGCGTTGTTTCTCGGCCTTCTTGCCGGCCTCGTCGGAGATCAGGATGATGTTGCGCGCACCGCGAGCCATGACGTTGAGGTTGTCCTTGATGTCGGCCAACAGGACGACCGTGGCAATGCGCTCGTCGGTCAGGCGCTTGACCTGCGCATTGATGTCAACAAACTCGTGGCGGGCAAACAAGGCCATGGCCACGGTCACCGCGATCGTGGCCGCGAAGCCCAGGCCGAGGCGGGAGCCGATTTTCAGGTTGGCGATATATGACATGGTCTTTGGTTGTTAGGGTGGACGTTGGTGTTCGCGTCGCGCGAGACTGCCCTCTGAAGTTTCGGCAGCTCGTTCGACAACGAAAGCACGAAGTGGTGTTGGAATGTTGAGCATTTCCGCTGGCGCGACACGGCGTGCCGTTCACGTCGCGCGCTAGCGTCGGCCAGCGCATAAGCAAGGCCTTGGAACCAAACCAAAGCGCGCTTGAAGTTGTCATGACGAGTTCGTCTTCGCCGCCGGTCTCGCCCCCGCCCCGCACCACCATCGAACCTCTGTTGACCACCGATGTCGATCGCAACGACCTGGTCGGCCCGGCACCGTGATGGTTCGCCTGGCCCAAGCCTGGGTCTGACGCCGGCTTGAGGCCTCGGCGGCCAAGGTCAGGCCAGCGCGGGATACTTGCCACATGACTGCCAAGCTGACCGCCCTGCGCGCCGACATCACCCAACTCGACGTCGACGCGATCGTCAACGCCGCCAACAGCTCGCTGCTCGGCGGCGGCGGGGTCGACGGCGCGATCCACCGCGCGGCCGGGCCGGAGCTGGTCGCCGCCTGCCGGCTGCTGGGTGGCTGCAAGATCGGCGAGGCCAAGCTGACGCCGGGCTTCCGGCTGCCATCGCGCTGGGTCGTGCACACCGTCGGGCCGGTCTGGCGCGGTGGCCTGCAGGGTGAGCCCGAGATGCTGGCCGCTTGTTACCGCCACTCGCTGCAACAGGCCGCGGCGCAGGGTGCGCGCAGCATCGCCTTCCCCTGCATCAGCACCGGCATCTACGGCTATCCGCTGGAGCCGGCCGCGCGCGTGGCGGTGGCCACCGTGCGCAGCAGCTTGGCCGAGCCATCGCTGGCGGATATCGGCGAGGTGACGTTCTGCTGCTTCTCCGAAGCCGACCTGATGGTCTACCAACGCGTGCTGGCGGTTGACAGCGCGCGCTGACACCATCCCCATGCCTGACGACACCACGGCTGCGACCCTCGTTCGCGCGACCGACCTGTCACCCACCGACTGGCACGCCGCCTTCACCGCGGCGTTTGCCGACTACCTGATCGGCCCGTTCAACCTGACGCTGGCCCAGTGGCCAGGGTTCCTGGCCCGCCAGGGCATCGACCTGTCGCTCAGCCGCGCTGCGGTGGTCGACGGTGCGCTGGTGGCATTTGCGCTCGTGGCACCGCGGTTGGAGCGTGGCCGCTGGCGACTGGGCACGATGGGGGCGCTGCCTGCGGCGCGCGGCACCGGTGCGGCACCGGCACTGCTGGACGACTTCGTCAACCGGGCCCGCGACAGTGGCGTCGGCATGCTGGAGCTGGAGGTCTTCGCAGCCAATGAACGCGCACTGCGGCTGTACCAAGGCCGCGGCTTCGAGATCGCCCACCCGCTGCGCGGCTACGAGCGCGCGCCGGCCCCTGCCGCGAGCGAAGCGCCATCCATGCAGCCGGTGACGCTGGACGATGCCTGGGCCTGGCTCGACACGGCCGACACGCGCATCGCCGACCTGCCGCTGCAGGTGACCTCGCAAGTGCTGCGGGTCGCCGCAGCCGCGGCGCCTGCCGAGGCGCCGCTGCAAGCCTGGCGCCACGGTGAGGCCCAGCTGGTGTTCAGCGAACAACCGGCGCAGCGGGCCGTGACCATCAATAGCCTGGTCGACCTTGACCCGGCCCAGGCAGGCGCACAGGCCTTGGCCGTAGCCCTGGTGGCTCGGTACCCTGGCCACACGCTGCGTGTGCCGGCGCTGCAACGGCCGGACCTGGGCGGCGACGCGCTGCAGCGCATCGGCTTCGAGCAGCAGCGCTTGCACCAATGGCTGATGCGCCGCGCGCTTTGAAGGCCCCGTTGCCCTGAAGCGCCACTGGGCGGATTCACCCGCCACCGGGCCGCCTTCGCACCGCAGCTTGCCGGCTTCGTCGCATCGGCGCGGACGGCGTGCGCTGGCCTGCCTACGCTGCACGCCATGCCCCGTCACCTTCCCCCGGGGCTGCCCGCTGCAGGAGGTCGCCGATGTCGTCACGATCCTTCATTCCCACGATCGCCGGATCGCTGCTGGCGGTGTCGATCGGCGCCACCGCCGCGACCAATCCGTCGGGCCGCTGGGAAGGCGAAGCACGCATCCCCGGCGCGCCGCAGCGCGTGGTGCTGGACCTGGCCGCCAGCCCGTCGGGCGAGTGGGCCGGCTCGTTGACGCTGCCGGGCCGAGGCGTCAAGGGCGCGCCGCTGGACAGCCTGAAGGTCGACGCAAACGGCAGCGTGCAGGCCGACGCGGCCGGCGCCTTCGGTGGCCCGCCCAGCGAGCTGCCCACCCAGCTGGCGGTGCGCATGCTGCCCGACGGTCGGCTCGAAGGCGAATGGCGCCAGGCGGGCCATGCCGCCGCACTGGCCTTGCGCCGCAGCGGCGAGGCGCAGGTCGACGCACCACCGGCCCGCACGGCATTGCCGGCGGCACTGGCCGGCACCTGGCGCGGACGTTACGAGTTAGGCGGCTACCCACGCGAGGTGACGCTGACGCTGCAGGCCACCACCAGCCCGAGCACCAACGCCGGCGAGTTGCTGATCGTCGGCAAGCGCCGTTCGCAGCTGGTGATCGACCGCGTCAATGCCGGCGAGCGCTTCGTCACGCTGGAGGCCAGCGCCGCCGGCATCAAGCTCGAAGGGCGGTGGGACGCCGCCACCGGCGTCTTCGATGGCAGCTTCTTCCAGGGCCCATTCGAAGCGCCATTGAAGCTGCAGCGCGACGCGGCCGGCGCCCGCAGCGGGAGCGGCTCGTGATGCGTGCCGCCGTTCATCTGCACCGCCCATCGTCGGCCGCCACGGTGCTCGCGATCACGCTGGTGGCGCTGCTGGCCGCCGGCTTGACCATTGCTTGCGGCCCGGCGGTGGCGCAGGCCAGCTTCCGCGGTGACGCTGCCCACACAGGGGTGCAGACCAGCGCCGCGCCACGCACGCTGCCGCGGATCAAGTGGACGTTTCCGACCGGCGACCGCATCACCTCGTCGCCCAGCTACGCCAACGGCGTCGTCTATGTCGGCAGCGACGATGGCCAGCTCTACGCGATCGACGCGGCCACCGGCCGCCAGCGCTGGATGCACCGCACCGGCGGGCCGGTGGCGTCGAGCCCGGCGGTCGGCGGCGGCCGCGTCTACGTGGTCAGCTACGACGGCCGCCTGCACGCACTCGACGCCACCACCGGCGAGGTGCAGTGGAAATTCGCGACCCAGGGCGAACGCCGCTTCGAGGCCAAGGGCCTGCATGGCATGCAGCCGCGCACGCAGACCTTTGCCGACCCGTTCGACGTTTATCTCTCGAGCCCGGTGCTGGCCGAGGGCCTGGTGATCTTCGGCAGCGGCGACGGTCAGGTCTACGCGGTGGACGTTGCCACCGGCGCGCAACGCTGGGCTTTCAAGACCGGCGACGTGGTGCACGCGGCGCCGGCCTATGCCGATGGCCGCATCTTCGTCGGCAGCTGGGACGGCCGGTTCTATGCGCTGGACGCGAAGACCGGCCGCGAGCTGTGGCACGCGCAGGGCGGCGTCGACACGCTGATGGCCAACCAGCAGGGCTTCCAGTCCTCACCCGCGGTGGCCAATGGCATCGTCTACACCGGCAGCCGCGATGCCAACCTCTACGCCTTCGACGCCCGCAGCGGGCAAGAGAAATGGCGCTTCCCGACCGGCGCGAGCTGGGTCATCACGTCACCGGCGGTCCAGGCGGGCCGGGTCTATTTCGCGACCTCCGACACCAGCCTCGTGCATGCGGTGGACGCGGCCAGCGGCCAACCGGTGTGGCAGCAGCAGGCGCCGGCCTACCTGTTCGCGTCGCCGAGCCTGGCCGGTGACGTGCTGCTGCAGGGCGCGCTCAATGGCAGCCTGCAGGCGCGCGACCTGGCCAGCGGCGAGCTGCTGTGGGATTTTCAGACCGAGGGCTCGCAGGCCAACCTCGGCTGGGCACTGACCAGCCAGCGCAAGCTCAACGCGACCATGCTGTTCCCGACCAGCTGGCACGACGCGATGGCGATCGGCACGGCGCGCCAGTTCGACCTTGGCTCGTTCCTGTCGACGCCGCTGGTGGTCGATGGCGTCATTTATGTCGGCGGCACCGACGGCCGCCTGTACGCACTGGCCAAATAGGGCGGATAGACCCTCTGGCGCATGCCGCCTGGCCCCCGTGCGCTGACACAGTGCTGACATCCCCCCCGGGGAACTGGGGGTCTGCGCAGCGCGCGCCGCGATCAACAATCCTGCCGATACTTGCCGCCGGGCCAGGGCGTCATCGCGCTGCGTGCCCGGCATACAAAAAAGAGGGGACAAGCTCATGCCGCACAGGGACTTCGGCGCCCATTCGAGGATGCCCGCACCACGCTGCCTGGCGCACCTGCATCGGCATGTCCTGGCCCCGTCAAAGCGGGTCGGCACGTGATGGACCACCACACGCTGAGCGTCGGGCAGGAAGTCCGCCGGGAAGAGGCGCCGGCCCTGTGGCAGGTGCTCGACACACTGGCCGACCAGCTGCGCATGCCGCGGCTGGAGCGGGTGGTGCTGATCGCCGAGCCTGGCGCGGCGGCGATCGAGCACCAGCACCCCGCGCGCCCCTGGCGCCGCCACCGCACGCTGGCGCTGGGGCTGCCTTTGCTGGCCGGCCTGTCGGCGGCACAGATGCAGGCCGTGGTCGCGCACGAGATGGTCCACTTCTCGCGCCATTTCGGCTGGTTCGGCTACTGGCTGTGCTGGCTGCACCAGGCCTGGCGGCACGTCTGGCGGCGCCCCGAGCTGGACCCCGGCGGCTGGCGCGCCAACCCCGGCGGTGCACGCTGGTTCGGCCCCTTGCTTGACCGACCGGCGGCCAATGCCGCGGCCCGGGCCGAGTACGAAGCCGACGCCTGGGCGGCCCAGGTCACCTCGGCCCAGGCGCTGGGTGAGGCGCTGTTGCGGCTGGCGGTGGCCTCGTCGAAGCCGAGCCCGACCTTCGGCGACGGCCCGTTGCCGGACGCCCCGTGGCGACGCGCCGCACCGGGCCTGGGGGCGGCCATCGAAGCCACCGAGCTGGCCCAGGCACTGCAGGCCGACGCCGAGCGGCACACCCGCCACACCGACGCCAGCCGGTCGCACCCTTCGGCCAGCGCGCGGCTGCAGGCCATGGGCTGGAGCGCCCCCGCCACGCTGCCGGCCGTGCCGGCCCACGCCGCCGCCGGCCCCCACTGGTGGAGCGCTGCAGCCTGGGCCCGCCGGTTGCGCAGCGAGCGGCAGCGCTGGCAAGCCGCCAACGCGCGCGCCTGGCGTGCCGAGGCTTGCTGGCGTGAGGCCTGTACCGCCGAGTGGAATCACCCCAGCGCCACCGAAACGGATCACCGCCTGGAATGCGCCCATGCGCTGGGCCATGTGCTGCTCCCGCCATCCGACGACGGCACCTCGCCCGACGCTGTGCCACCGCTGCAGGCCTACTGGCGCGGCGTGGCCTGGCAAGGGCATGACGCGGCCGAGGCCACGCTGTGGCTGCAGGCCTCGGCCCGCCATTGCGCCGGGCTGGAAGCGCCGGCCTGCCTGCGGCTGCTGGAGCCGATGCCCGGTCGGGCGCCGCTGAGCGCGCAGGTCCGCGAATCGCTGGCCGATGCGCGGCAGCGCCGCAACGAAGCACGCCAGCAAGCCGACACCCACGGCTGGACCGGCGCCGCCCCCGTCGAGGCCGAGCCCTGGCGCGCCCGCGCCCTGCGCCGCGCATTGGCCGACGACCACGCGGTGTCGCAGGCGCTGTGGCTGCAGCAGGAGGTCGAGGCGCCGGGCAAGCGCCGCTACCGCATCGTCACACTGCTGCTGCAGATCGACCCGGCCTGCGGGCTGGACGAGGCCGAGTGGGCCCAGGCCTACAGCCCCTTGCTGGCCCGCGTGATCACGCCGGCCGGTGTCGGCCAGCTGTATTGCCAGTCGGCCGATGCGCCCTGGCCCGAAGCCTTGCAGCGCCTGGTCAGCGAGCAACCTGCGCTGCGGCTCAAGACCGCGGCCGAACCGGCCTGAGCCCACTCCGCCAACGTCGGCTTCTCCACAAACTTGGGGGGGCCGCCGGGCTTGCCCTCGGCCACGCGGCGATGACAATACCGCCCTTGGAGCGCGCCACAGTCGCGCCGTCACCTGGGGGGATTTCACATGCCGTTCGTTGGCCTCGGCCTACATTTTCTGGTCGCGCTTTTCTTCGCGGTCCACGTCGTGCGCAGCGGCCAGCAGATGTACTGGCTGATCATCCTGTTCTCGTTCCCGCTGCTCGGCAGCGTCGTCTACTTCGCCGCGATCTACCTGCCGAACTCGCGGCTCGATCGTGGGGCCCGCAAGGCGGTGGCGATCGCCGCCAAGGCGCTGGACCCGACGCGCGAACTGCGCGAGGCACGCGCCGCCTTTGACTACACGCCCACCGCGCAGAACCAGATGCGACTGGCCGCCGCGCTGCTCGACGCCGGCCAGGCCGAGGAAGCGGCGACCAACTACGAAGCCTGCCTGAAGGGCCCGTTCGCCAGTGACCTCGACATGCGCTGGGGCGCCGCGCAGGCCTGGCTGGCCTGTGGCCGCCACGCGCAGGCAGCGAGCCAGCTGCAGGCGATCCGCGCGCAAGACCCTGCCTTCCGCGCCGAGGCCGTCACGCTGGCGCTGGGCCGTGCGCTTGGTGGCGCCGGCCGCGCGGCTGATGCCCGCGCCGAATTCGAATCGGCGCTGCACCGCTTCGGCAGCTTCGAGTCCCGCGCCGAGTTTGCGATCTGGGCGGTGACGAACGGCGAGCGCGCGTTGGCCGAGCGGCTCAATGCCGAGATCCAGCAGGCGATGGCACGCTGGAGCCGCCACACCCGCGAGCTGAACCAAGAGGTGCTGCAGCGCCTGCAAAAGGCCACCGCCGCCGCGGCACGCACATCCAGCTGAGCGCCCCCCGCGGGGGTTCAAGCAGAGTGGCCAAGCTACATGGGCCTGAGCGCGGCGCACTGAGCAATCGGGGGTGATGAGGCGGCTGTGCACAATGGCCGCCGCTGATCGGGTGTTCGACCCGCCCCGCTTCACTCACCTGCGCGAAGGCGCCGCTGCATGGTCTTGTTTGCCACGACAGTTTTTCTCTCGGCCTTTCTGCTGTTCCAGATCCAGCCGCTGATCGCCAAGCAGATCCTGCCGTGGTTCGGCGGGTCCTCGTCAGTCTGGAGCACCTGCATGGTGTTCTTCCAGCTTGAGCTGTTGCTCGGCTACGCCTATGTGCATTGGCTGCATGTGAAGCTGCCGCTGCGCCGCCAGGTGCAGGTGCACACGGCTTTGCTGTTGCTGAGCTTGCTGACGCTGCCTGTCACCGCCAACCCGGCCTGGAAGGATGCCGCGCAGAGCCAACCCGTTCTGAGCGTGCTGGCGGTGCTGGCCACGGCGGTGGGGGCGCCTTACCTGCTGCTGTCGACCACCGGGCCGTTGATGCAGGCCTGGTATGCGCGCAGCTTTCTTGCCGACGATGGCAGCGCCCATCCCTATCGCCTCTACGCCTTGTCGAACCTGGCGTCGATGCTGGCGCTGCTGAGCTACCCGGTGCTGGTCGAACCCGTCTTGCCGGTGCGGCCGCAGGCGATCGTCTGGTCGGTGGGGTATGGGCTGTTCGTGCTGACTTGCCTGGTGACCGGACACCTGGCCTGGCGACGCATGGCGGCGCCGACGGAAACTGCCCGCCCTGATCGAGCGCCTGCTGAAGGGCCGCACCCGCGCTGGGGCGATTGCCTGATCTGGGTCGGCCTGTCGGCGGCGGCGTCGATCCTGCTGTTGGCGATGACCCAGCACATGACGCAGGACGTCGCCCCGGTGCCCTTTCTCTGGGTGCTGCCGCTGAGCATCTACCTGCTCAGCTTCATCCTGTGTTTCGACGCCCCGCGCTACTACGTCCGGCCGGCGTTCCTGGTGGCGCTGCCGCTGGCTTTCCTGATGCTGGACCGCGCGCTGGACGGTGGCATGAAGGTGCCGGTGCTCATCGGCCTGATGAGCGTGGCCTTGTTCATCTTCTGCATGGTCTGCCATGGCGAACTGGTTCGCCGCAAACCGCCGATGCGGCACCTGACGCTGTTCTACCTGATGATCGCTGTCGGCGGCGCGCTGGGCGGCGTGCTGGTCGGCCTGCTGGCGCCCGTTCTGTTCACGGCCTACTTCGAGCTGCCGATCGGCCTGTTCCTGTGCGCGGTGCTGGTCAGCATCGTGGTCTGGCGCGAGGCCGGTACCGTATGGCGCGGCTCGTTGCGCGTTGTCTTGCTGCTCGCCCTGGTGGGTTATGGCTGGCGGCTGAGCGAGATCTCGCTCGAGTATGTGCAGGGCTACCGCAAGGTGGTGCGCAACTTCTACAGCCAGCTTCGGATCTCCGAGAGCGTCGAGCCGCGGCTGGGCCTGCTGCGAACGATGCGCCATGGCCGGGTCACCCACGGTGAGCAGTACATGGAAGCTGCCCACCGGAAGCAACCCACGGCCTACTATTGCGAGAAGTCAGGCGTCGGGCGCGCGCTGCGCAGCCTGCAGGGGCCGCAGCCGCTCAAGCTTGGCGTGCTGGGCTTGGGCGCGGGCACCTTGGCGGCCTATGGCCGTGCGGGTGACGAGATGCGCATCTACGAGATCAACGACCAGGTGCTGGACCTGGCGCGCAGCGAGTTCAGCTACCTGGCCGACAGCCCGGCGCACATCGTGCCGGTGCTGGGCGACGGCCGGTTGATGCTGGAGCGCGAGGCCCCGCAGCAATTCGACCTGTTGGCCATCGACGCGTTCTCGGGTGACTCGATCCCCACTCACCTGCTGACGCTGCAGGCCATGCAAACCTACTTCGGCCACCTGAAGGCCGACGGCGTGCTGGCGGTGCACATCACCAACCGCTACCTCGATCTGCAGCCGGTGATGGCTGCGGTGGCGGCGCATTTCGGCGGGGCGGCCTACGCGTACGAGCTGGACCCGGACGATGACGACGACTACTGCCGCCACTCGATCTGGGTGCTGCTGATGAAGCCCGCCCGGCTCGCCAGCCTGCCGGGTTTGAAGGCCGACGGGCAACTGCTCGCGGTTCGCCCGGGTTTCCAACCCTGGTCCGACAGTTACTCGAGCCTGTTCGGGATCCTGAAGTAACCCAGTCAACCTGTGTGCCCGATGCAAACCGAGATGCCCCCAAAGTTTGCAGGCCCGGCCTGGTTTGCGAGACTGGTGTCCTGTCCTGCGGATAGCTGCCATTGAGATTTGACCAGATGGTGATGATCGTGCGGCTGGACGGCTGGGCAGATACCCAGCGTATCTGCCCTGATGGCCGGGCGCGCGAGCGCGCCATCTGGTCGAACCCTTCGGGCGGGTCGAAATGGGGCGCTCGCAGCGCCGCCAAGCCGGGCAGATACCATCGGGTATCTGCCCGGCTCGTCGACTCGCGATCATCCCCATTGCGGCCCGTCTCAATGACAGTTATCCGCAGGACAGGACACTGATGAAGTATCTGCACACCATGGTCCGCGTGACGGACCTCGATGCGTCGCTGCGTTTTTACTGCGACGCGCTCGGGCTGGAAGTCGTCTCGCGTCGGGAGGCGCCGGCCGGGCGTTTCACGCTCGTGTTCCTGGCCGCGCCGGGTGACCCCACAGCGCAGGTCGAGTTGACGCACAACTGGGACCCCGAGGTCTACACCGGAGGACGCAACTTCGGCCATCTGGCCTATGCGGTGCCCGACATTTACGCCGCCTGCCGGCGGCTGATGGAGCACGGCGTGACGATCAGCCGGCCGCCGCGCGATGGTCGGATGGCCTTCGTGCGATCGCCCGACCAGGTCTCGATCGAGCTGCTGCAGGACGGTGACGCACTGGCGCCGGCGGAACCGTGGACCTCGATGCCCAACGTCGGGGCCTGGTAGAAGCGCAGGCCGACGCGGTGGACACCCTGGTCCTGCGTCTGCAGCCGGGTGAAGACCTGCGCAGCGCACTGGAGGCCGCGATGGCTGACAACGCGCTCGGCGGCGCCTTCGTACTGGCCGGTGTCGGCAGTTTGTCAGCCGCACGGTTGCGGATGGCCGGCGCCGACGCACCACTGCAACTCGACGGCGACCTGGAGATCCTGACGCTCAGCGGCAGCCTGTCGGCCAACGGCGCGCACCTGCACGCGGCGCTGGCGCGCGCAGATGGCTCGGTGCTGGGTGGCCATGTCGCACCGGGTTGCACGGTGCGCACGACGGTCGAGGTGCTGTTGGCCAGCCTGCCGCAGTGGCAGTTGAGCCGCGAACCCGATGCGCGCACCGGCCATGCCGAGCTGGTGGCCCGGCGACGAGACACCGGGCGCTGACGCCCGCACCGGCACCGCGTCAGCGCGACTGGGTCTGGCCGTAGTAGCTGGGTGCCGCGTTGCCCAGCGACCACAGGTAGCGGCTTTGCGAATTGAGCATCGACATCCGCGCCAGCGGGTGGTCCAGGCCACGGCTGCGGCCACGCATTGCCGTGGGCTGCGCGGGTGGGTTGGCCGTCGGCGCGGGTGCGGCCGCCGTGGCCACGACGGGCAAGCCCGCGCCGTGAGCGCCAACCTGGCTGCCGATGCGCTGCGCAATCTGTTGCCGCACGGCCGGATCGCGCCGCATCTGCGCCACGCAGCCGTCGGACGCACTGATCACCAGCTCACCGCCGCGCAGGTCCACGCACCCCGCCGCACTGGCGCCGGCGGGTGCCAGGGCAGACAGGCAAAGGCCCCACAACAGGGGCCTGCGGGGGCGGGCGAGACGGGGTTGGCGGCTGGTCTTCATCGGCGACGCCGACCTTAGCATCGGCGAGGCCGAGCAGGCAAAAGCCCCGCGGAGGCTCAGCCACCTTTCGTGACAGGCGCCCAGGGCGGCTTGGCCAGCGTTGGATTTGAGCCCGGTGTGTGACGACGCGTAAGCTGCTGCGGCGGACCACGCGACACGGCGGGGCCGCCGCGCGACCGCTGCTTCAGCCGCCGTCCGGCGTGTCCATCGGCGCGCCCGGCAGCGCCTCAAGCATGCGGTCCAGCAGGCGCGGCAGGTCGGCCGGGCCGTCAAGAAAGTAGCGCGCCTGCGAGTTCGGGTCGTCCTGCCCGACGCGCACCGTGAACCAGGTGGGTTCGGGCCGCGCAAAAACCGGCTCGTCGTTGACGTCGTCGCCGACGAACACCGCCGCGTCGGCGCCGCTGGCGGCCACCAGCGCGGCCACCGCATCGGCCTTGTCGCGCGCCTTCGCGGCCACGATGTTGACCACCATCTTGCCGCCGAACACCGCCAGCGACGGCGGCAAGGCATTGACGACATCGTCGATCACGCGCTGGGCCGCGTCACGATCGCTCGCCAGGCGATAGTGCAGCGCAAGCGACAGGCCTTTGTCCTCGACCACCACGCCGGCCGCGCGCAGGCCGGCGGCAAACGCCTCGAGCTGCACCCGCGCGGGCGTCAGATCCACCACCGGGGCGGCCGAGGCCTGCTCGGCTTCATCTTCCGCGCCATGGTTGCCGACGATGCGCCACGGCGTGAACAGCAGCCGCGGCCGCACATCGTGCACCCGCCGACCGGACACCACCGCGACAGGCAACCGGCCGGCCAGGCGCTGCAGCCGATGGGCCACCGCGGCCGGCACCCGCGCATCACCCGGTCGGGCCACGATGGGCGCCAAGGTGCCGTCGAAGTCAAAGGCCAGCAGCGGGCGTTGCTGCATCGTGACCTGCAGCGCCGCTTCGCCTTCAGGCGTGAAAAGTCGTTTCATCCTGGTCGGTGTTCTTGTGGCGTTGCACCCGCGCGGCAATGCGCTCACGCAGACGGAAGCGGCCCGCGTCGGCCAGCATGCGGCCGGCCCAGCGGAAGACGTTGTTCTCGCGCACCGTCATGCGCAGGCTGGCCATGCGCTCGCGCTGCTCGGCCACCGGCATCGTGGCGGCCTGGTGCAACGCATCGGCCGTTTCCTCGACGTGATAGGGGTTGACGATCAGCGCCTCGGAGAGTTCCCGCGCGGCACCGGCAAAACGGCTCAGCACCAGCACGCCCTGTTCGTCGTCGCGCGCGGCGACGAACTCCTTGCTGACCAGGTTCATGCCGTCGTGCAGGCTGGTGACGACGCAGATGTGGGCGGCGCGGAACAGTTCGTTGATCGCTTCGTGCTCGTGGTGTTCGGCCAGCAGCCGTACCGGCTGGTAGCCGGCCAAGCCGTAGCGCGTGTTGATGCGGTCGGCCACGCTGTGGATGCGCTGCTGGAAGGCGCGGTATTCCTCCAACGCACTGCGTGTGGGTGCGGCGACCTGCACGAAGACGAACTTGCCGATCCACTCAGGCCGCTTCTCAAGCAAGCGCTCGACCGCATGCAGCCGTTCGAGGATGCCCTTGGTGTAGTCGAAGCGGTCAACGCCGACTGCCAGGCAGGTGAACGGCCCCAGACCCAGGCGCTCGAAGACCCGGCGCCGGCACTCGTCCACCGGCGCCCAGCCGCGGTCGCCCTCGGGCCAGTCGATCGAGATCGGGTAACTCTCGACCAGCGTCTCCTTGTCGTGGAACGAGATCGTCGAGTGCTCGTGCTCGATGCGCGCCTCGAGGCAGCGGTCGACGGTCTCGATGAAGTTCTTGCAATGAAAGCGCGTGTGGAAGCCGAGGATCGTGCTGCCCAGCATGCCCTGCAGGATCTCGCGTCGCCACGGGCAGATGCTGAACGATTCGGGGTTCGGCCAGGGGATGTGCCAGAAGGTCAGGATGGTCGCGCGCGGCAGGCGCTCGCGGATCATCGCCGGCAGCAGCGCGAAGTGGTAGTCCTGCACCAGCACCACCGGGTCTTCGCCGCGCGCCTCGGCCGCCACCGCGTCGGCGAATCGTTCGTTGACATGCTTGTACATCTGCCAGTCGGATTCGCGGAACACCGGCCGCACATGGGCCACGTGGCACAGCGGCCACAGCCCTTCGTTGGCAAAGCCGTTGTAGTAGCCCTCTTCTTCTTCCTTGGTCAACCAGACGCGGCGCAGCGAGTACTCGTTGGTGCCCGGCGGCACCGCAATACGGTCGTGCCTGTCGACGAACTCGCGGTCGGCGCTGCCGCTGCCGTGCGCGATCCAGGTGCCCGAGCAGGCGCGCATCACCGGCTCGACCGCGGTCACCAGGCCGCTGGCCGGACGGCGCACGATCACCTGGCCGTCATCCAAGCGTTCGTGCAGATAGGGCTCGCGGTTGGACACCACGATGACCTGGTCGCCACGCAACTGCGTCTGCAGCAGCGAGCGCAATCGCTCGGGATTCCACACCGTGACCAGGTCCAGCCCGCGGCGGTACTCATCTTCGAGGTCACGCAGGCGCGCACGAACCTCACTGGCGAACGGCTGCAATTCGGGTGGCGGCAACAACGGCACCAGCAGGCCTTCGCCGCGCAGGATGCCCTGCATGCCCGAGACCCAGCCGCGCCAGCTGATCTGCGCCACGATCACCGTGATCAGCGCGATCGCCAAACCGAGCAGCACGATGAAGCCGACCAGGTAACGCCGGGTGTCGGCGCTGCGCTTGTCGATGAAGCTCATGTCGTGCAGCAGCACCAGGCTGCTGCCGTCGGCGTCGTCGCCCTTGAGCGGCTGCACCCCCACATGGACCGAGCCGGACTCGAGCGGCAAGCGCGGCACGGCCAACTCAGCCAGTTCGCGTGCGCGGGTGCAGCCCAGTGTCTTCGGGTAGCCCTCGGTGCGGCGCAGCATCTCGCCACTCGGGCCGCACAGCGCGATTGCAACCAGGCGTTCGTCCTGCACCGCGCGGTCGAACAGCGATTGAGTGCGCCAGGATTTGCCGTCAACCTGGGCTTCGTTGATGGCATCCGACAGCGTATTGGCCACCAATGCATCGCGGGTGTTGAGGTCGCGCGCAAACCAGCGTAGCGTCAGCCTGTCCATCAAGGGCAAGGCCACCAGCGCTGCCACGGTCAGTGTCAACAACAGCGGAACCAGGAAGCGAAGTTGGAGACGAAGGGTTTTCATGGTGAACATTGGCAGCCAGGGGCAAATGCCGTGCCTGGCTACCTTCAGGAGGGCCGGCAACGTTAGGCCGATCTACACCATCTAAACGTTTGGGTTTGTGTCAATGCATATCGAATCAAGAACAAGCACGCTCGACCTCGCCCTGACGGGCAACTGCGCCATCAGCGCCCTGATCGAACGCGAGGGCGACATCGTCTGGTGCTGCATGCCGCGCTTCGACGGCGACCCGGTGTTCCACGCGTTGCTCGGCTCCCCGACGGGCGAGCGGGCCGATGGCCGGCTGTCGGTCGAACTCGAAAACATGGTGCGCAGCGAGCAGGCCTACGTGCCGGGCACGGCCATCGTGCGCACCCGGCTGTACGACGACAAGGGCCAGGCGATCGAGATCACCGACTTCTGCCCGCGCTTCTGGCACCACGGCCGCATGTTCCGCCCGACGCAGCTGGTGCGCCGGGTGCAGCCGTTGCATGGCCACCCGCGCGTGCGCTTCGTCGTGCGGCCGCGGGGCGAGTGGGGCGCGGTGGCGCCCGAGCTGACGCGTGGCAGCAACCATTTGCGTTATGTGCTGCCGGGCCAGACGCTGCGGCTGAACACCAGCGCGCCACCGACCTATGTGGCGGCCGAGCGTTTTTTCTCGCTGCATTCGCCGGTCAGCCTGATCCTCGGGCCGGACGAAACCTTCGAAGGCAGCATCGAGCAGACCGCGCGCGACTTCGAAGAGCAGACCCTGCTGCACTGGCAGCAGTGGACGCGGCGGCTCGCGGTGCCGCTGGAGTGGCAGGACGCGGTGATCCGCGCCGCGATCACGCTCAAGCTGTGCCAGTTCGAAGAGACCGGCGCGATCGTCGCCGCGATGACCACCAGCCTGCCCGAGGCACCGAACAGCGGCCGCAACTGGGACTACCGCTTCTGCTGGTTGCGCGACGCCTTCTTCGTCGTGCGGGCGCTGAACAGCCTGTCCGAAGTCGGCACGATGGAAGACTACCTGCGCTGGATGCACGACGTGGTGCGCGGTGCCGACGGCCATGTGCAGCCGCTGTACGGCATCGACCTCGAACGCCAGCTGACCGAGCGGATCGAGAAGCAGTTGCCCGGCTACCGCGGCATGGGGCCGGTGCGGGTCGGCAACCAGGCTTTCGAGCACTTCCAGCACGACGTCTACGGCAACATCGTGCTCGGCTCGTCGCAGGCCTTCCACGACCACCGGCTGTTCCGCCGCGCCGATGCGAGCGACTTTGCGCAGCTCGAGCAGGTCGGCGAACGCGCCTTCGCGCTTTACGACCAGCCCGACGCCGGCATGTGGGAGCTGCGCACCCGTGCGCGCATCCACACCTCGTCGTCGCTGATGTGCTGGGCCGCCTGCGACCGGCTGGCCAAGATCGCCCACGTGCTGAAACAGCCGTCGCGGGTCACGTTCTGGCGCGAGCGGGCCGACCTGATCCGCCACCGCATCCTGACCGAGTCGTGGAGCGACGAGCGCCAGGCTTTCGTCGAAAGCTTCGGCGGCCGCGAGCTGGACGCCAGCGTGCTGCTGATGGCCGAGGTCGGCTTCCTGCCGGCGTCCGACCCGCGCTTCATGAAAACAGTCGACGCGATGGAACGCACGCTGTGCGACGGCCCGTTCATGCGCCGCTACGAAGCGCCGGATGATTTCGGCCGGCCCGAGACGGCCTTCAACGTCTGCGCCTTCTGGCGCGTCGACGCCTTGGCCCGCACTGGCCGGCGCGACGAGGCGCGCGAAGCCTTCGAGGCCTTGCTGGCGCGCCGCAACCACGTCGGCCTCCTGTCCGAGGACCTCGATCCGAACACCGGCGAGCTGTGGGGCAACTTCCCGCAGACCTACTCGATGGTCGGGATCATCAACGGGGCCATGCAGCTGTCGGCGCCCTGGGCCGACGCAGTGTGAATTGTTGACCCCCACGGCCCCTTCCGGGGCCTGCCCCCGAGGGGGCTCGCGCAGCGGCCCGGCAAAGCCGGATCCGCGCACGCCACTTGATGCGAGCGGCGCTTCGCGCGCTCGGATGCAGAGCTAAGGTGAGGCCCCTCAAGGCCCCACGGCGCACACCTGCCACACGGGCGCGCTAACCTCGTTGTTTTGCCAACGAGGATTGCCGCACCATGTCCACGCCCGTCAGCATGCGCTACCGCCGCCTCGGCCGCGCCGGCCTGCAAGTCAGTGAGCTGTCGCTCGGCTCCTGGGTCACGTACCACAACCAGGTCAATGTCGACGCGGCGGTCGAGATGATGGCCGCGGCCTACGACGCCGGCATCAACTTCTTCGACAACGCCGAGGCCTATGCCGGCGGCCGCAGTGAAGAGCTGATGGGCCAGGCGATCAAGCGCCTGGGCTGGCCGCGCCTGAACTACATCGTCTCGACCAAGTTCTTCTGGGGCCTGGACCGTTCGGGCCACACGACCAACCGACGCGACACACTGAACCGCAAGTACCTGATGCAGGCCATCGACGGTTCGCTCAAGCGCTTCGGCCTGGAGCACATCGACCTCGTCTACTGCCACCGGCCCGACCCGCATACGCCGGTCGAGGAAACCGTCTGGGCGATGAGCGACATGATCACGCAGGGCAAGGCGCTGTACTGGGGCACCAGCGAGTGGAGCGCGGCCGACATCCGCGCCGCCTGGGAGATTGCCGAACGTCACCACCTGCACAAGCCTGTCGTCGAGCAGCCGCAGTACCACCTGTTCCACCGCCAACGCGTCGAGCAGGAGTACGCACGGCTGTACGAAGACCTGGGTCTGGGCCTGACGACCTGGAGCCCGCTCGCCTCGGGTCTGTTGAGCGGCAAGTACACCGGCGGCATCCCGGCCGGCTCTCGCGGCGCGATGGAGACCATGGGCTTCCTGCGCGACGGCCTGACCGACGCCGCCAAGAACGCCGCCGTCGCCGAGCTGGCCCCGATCGCGCGCGACCTGGGCGCCACCACCGCGCAACTGGCGATCGCCTGGATCACCAAAAACTCTCGCGTGTCCAGCGT
>Ga0307515_10002861_pt1 | contig 36711 bp, 32 predicted proteins | sample 17_EM_MG_FD_194513 | JGI IMG/M metagenome (GOLD analysis project Ga0307515, IMG submission 194513) | Populus trichocarpa ectomycorrhiza microbial communities from riparian zone in the Pacific Northwest, United States - 17_EM | ecosystem: Host-associated > Plants > Roots > Unclassified | place... | reverse complement strand
CGGGCATTTCGAGAACCCGGGCGTCTATGCGCTGCTCAAGCGTGAACTGGACTTCATCATCCTGTCGGACGCCAGCTGCGACGCCAACTACGAGTTCGGCGACCTGGAAAACCTGGTGCGCAAGGCCCGCATCGACTTCGGTGCGGAGATCGACTTCTACAGCCAGGACGAGGCCTCGCGGCTGTTCAGCATGGACCCGGCGATGATCACCGTGCTCTCGCCCGAGGACATGGCCAACAACCATTCCTGCCGCGGCGTGCTGCTGGCGCGCATCCGTTACCGCGAGCGGCCCGGCCCGGCTGGGGAAGACGGCCAGCCGGGCGCGCCGTACCGCCCCGAGGGTTCGATGCTGGTGGTCAAGCCCAACCTGCATGACGCGCTGGACGTGGACCTGCTGGCCTACGCGCAGAAGCACGACAGCTTTCCGCATGAATCGACCGGCGACCAGTCTTTCGACGAAGCCCAATGGGAGAGTTACCACCGCCTGGGCGAAGACTTCGGCCGCGCGCTGCACGACGACTGGCTGGCCCAGTTGCCGGGTTGGCGCAGCCCGGCACGGCACAACATCCGCATCTCGGCGCGGCTGTGTGGCACCAAAAGCGATGCCGCGCCGCGTGCCGAGCCGCTGTGGCGGCGCGGTGCGCGGGCCACGGCCATCGGCACCACGCTGGGTGTCGGGTTCTCGGGCACGCTGCTGCTGTCGATGTGGCAGGTGCAGGACCAGCTGCAGCGTAATCGCAGCGACGAGCAGACCGAAACCCGCCAGCTGTTCACCGATGTGTCCAAGGGCCTGCAGGGCATGGACGGCGCCTGCCCGCAGATTCCCGAGCATGTGGTGACCCAGGCCTCGCTGCTGTTCGAGCTGCGCGGCAGCGCCTCGATGCGGCCGTTGGAGCAGGCCGGCATGGAGCGCCTGGCCGGGCGCATCGCCGAAGAATGCCGCAAGGAGATCACCTCCGCCCCGGGCTGCCTGGCGGCCTACCAGCGCATGCAGAGCGACCTGTGCACGCTGGTGCGCAAGACGCCGACCGAGGACACCGCGCTCAATTACTGGCACCCGGGCATCTCGCCGGCCGAACAGGCCGAGGCCGCGGCCAAGGTCTGGCGGTCGGTGGCGGCTTATTTCCCGACACTGGGTCGGCTGCCGATGGTGGTTGCCACGGCACCGATGCCCTCGCCATCGCTGATGCCTGCGCCAGTCGGTGCCGCACCTGCCCCCGACATGAACGCCGAGCCCCCCGCCGCGGCAGCAGCCACGGCGGCCGCTGCGGCAAGCCTGAACGCCATGCCGCTGAAGGCCTGTGCGCGCCCGGGTGGCGGCAGCAGCACGCTCTACCTGCAGATCTACGACGAAGCCTCGCGGCCCGCGGCGACGGCCTTGCGCGAGGCGTTGCAGGCCCAGCCGGGCAACCTGGTGCAGGTGGCGCCGATCGAAAACGTGGTGCGCAGCGCCGAACTCCGCCAGCAGCGCCGCGCCGTGCCCTGGCCCAAGCCCACCTTCGTGCTGCACGACCCGGCCAGCGACAGCTGCGCGGCCGCGCTGGCGCGCTTCGTCGGCCCGCCATGGACCGACCCGCAGGCCGATGCCGACCCGGTCTGGATCCGTGGGTTGCCGCGACGGCTGCAGGCCACGCCGGGCGTCATCGAGCTCTGGCTGCCGCCGGTGAGCATGCTCAATTGCCCGGTCTGCGACCGTTAGTCATATGTGCGTGCGAGAGTGCAAATGGTGGTAAGTGTTTGTCAGGAAATCGGCCTTTGGGGTCAGTTCAGGCGTTACCCTCGACGTGATGAGCGGCAACACCACCACCCTTCGCAGAAGAAACCGGCGCGCATGTGTCGGCTTCGCGCTGCTGCTGGCAGGCCTGGGTAGCGCCTGGGCCGACATCTGGTTTTCCATCACCGGGGATCCGGGCGACGCGACCGTGGACACGGTGCAGGTTGCACCCGATTCCGTGGTGGTTTTTTCGAACCTGCGCGTCATGAAGATCCGCGCCAGCCGCGCGGCCCCGCGCCAGGGTTTTGATGGTGCGCCTTACCGCTCCTATCTGTCCGCCGTGCAGATCGACTGCGACAACAACGAGGCGCGGTTTCGCAAGCTGGAGCTGTTCAACGGCCCGTTGTGGACCGGGCCGAGCCGCGAGGTGGAGTATGCCGATGCCGACATGCCGAAGATGGGTTTCCTCGACATGCAGCCCAATCCGGCAGAGCGTATCGTGCAGGCCGCCTGTGTGGTCGGCAAGGTGCAGACCCGCTAGACGCTAGACGCTTGGCCGCGGGAGCGTGGACGGTCAATCGTTCTTTTCGCCCCGGTCCTTCTTCTCACGCTTCACGAGCGCCACGAACATGGCGGTGCCGATGGCGCCATGCACCTGGGTCGTGGGATGCAGCACGTCCCAGAACAGGAAGGGCGGCAGGTAGCCGGTTTGTGTCACGTCCACGCAGGTAGCGGGGTTGCGGAACAGGCAGTCCGCCGCGCCGGTGCCGGGCGACAGGTATTCGATCGCCGGCATGTCAGCCGAAACCAGGCCACTGGAAATCAGGGCCTCGCCCAGCGCGTACACGTCCACACGAATGAACCTGGCCTTCGGCAGGCTTGCGGACAGGCCGGTCAGCGTGGATTCCAGCAGCGCATTGTGGTCCTTGCTCAGTTGGGTGAACTGCACACTCAGGCCCTGCGCATTGATCAGCGGCGTGTTCCCGAGGTTGGGCAGGTTGGGCACCATGAAGTCCCGTGCACCCAAGGCATACAGCGTGCGGATGGCCTGGGCGATGTTGCCCACCACCACATAAGGGCTGCCGGTGATGTTCTGCAGGTAGTCGTTCGAGCCGGTCCATACCGTGTACAGCGCGTTGGGGTTGGCCTTCTTGCCGCCTAGCGCATTGGTGTAGAGCCCTACCTGGCCCAGCAGGCCCGGCACCGGAAAGCCGCTCGGCGTGAGGTTGGAAAGCCCCGAGGCAGAGCCGCCGAAGGCGAAACTGACGCCACCCTTTTCGAGGCTGGGCGAAGTCACCGATGGCACAACTTCGTTGCTGTTTTTGCGCCCCAGCAGCCGCCACAGGTACTCGACCGCCACCGGTCCGTTGGTGAAGTGGCCCTTCCAGTAGGTGGCGTAAGGCGTGACGGACGGCGGAATCGCCGGCACCATGTTTTGTGCCGTGGTCGATATGAAGTCGTTGCCGGTGTCGGAGAGGCTGTCGCCGAACACGACCATGGCAGGGTAGTTGGGCAGCAGCCCAGCCCAGGCCGTTGGCAACACCAGCGTGCTGGCGGCAAGGCACAGCGCGCGGAACATCGAACGGATGTGAAAATCCATTATTTCCTCCCAGTTGTAGCAGACCCGTGTGGACGAACCTGCAGCGAGGAGTCATTGCGCGCTGCAGCAACTAGGCATCTTACGTAACAAGCTCGGCGAAGTGTTACCCCGGGAGCCGTGTTTTGCAGGAACTGACAGGTCGATCGGCGCTACCGTCCACCAAGCTGGGTAAGAACGGTTTTGTGTGAGGGCAGAGATGGGACGCTGCGCGCTGCTGAGAGGAAGAATGCTGGAATGCTGGCGTCGTGGCGACACCAGAATGGAATGAGGTTGACGAGCCTTGACCCCGGCACTGGCTCCACAGTTAGGGCTGCTTGGTTCCCCACCTGACCCGGTTGGCCGCTTCACCATGCGGGAAGGCCCGTCAGCGCATATTGTAGGCGACGATCGCATGGCATGTCCTTGCGGCGCGTGGGCCTTGTTTCGAGAGTTCTTGTACAACACAGCCTCCGGTTCCATTTCGCGCGGTACACCACCTTAGAATCTGCGCATGTCCTATCTCGTGCTCGCCCGCAAGTACCGTCCCCGCAATTTCACCGAAATGGTGGGGCAGGAGCACGTGGTACAGGCGCTCGGCAATGCGCTGACGACCCAGCGGCTGCACCATGCCTATCTGTTCACCGGCACCCGCGGCGTGGGCAAGACCACGGTGTCGCGCATCCTGGCCAAGTCGCTGAACTGCCAGGGCGTGGACGGCACCGGCGGTATCACCGCCAGCCCCTGCGGCGTGTGCCAGGCCTGTACCGACATCGACAGCGGCAGGTTCGTCGATTACACCGAGCTCGACGCGGCCTCCAACCGCGGCGTGGACGAGGTGCAGGCGCTGCTTGAGCAGGCGGTCTACAAGCCGGTGCAGGGTCGCTTCAAGGTCTTCATGATCGACGAAGTGCACATGCTCACCAACACCGCCTTCAACGCCATGCTGAAGACGCTGGAGGAGCCGCCCGAATATCTGAAGTTCGTGCTGGCCACCACCGATCCGCAGAAGGTGCCGGTCACCGTGTTGTCGCGCTGCCTGCAGTTCAACCTGCGGCCGATGGCGCCCGAGACCGTGCTGTCGCACCTCACGCAGGTGCTGCAGACCGAACAGGTGCCGGCCGAGCCGCTGGCGCTGCGCCTCCTGGCGCGGGCCGCACGCGGCTCGATGCGTGACGCGCTGTCGCTGACCGACCAGGCGATTGCCTTCGGCAGCGGCCAGCTCACCGAGGCCACGGTGCGCCAGATGCTGGGCAGCGTGGACCGCAGTTATGTGTTCCGGCTCATCGATGCGCTGGCCCAGGGCGACGGCAAGACCGTGGTCGAAACCACCGAAGCCTTGCGCCTGAACGGCCTGAGCGCGGCTTCCACGCTCGAGGAGATGAGTACGGTGCTGCAGCGCATGGCGGTGATCCAGGCCGTGCCCGGCTGGGCCGGCGGCACACAAGACGCGGCCGACCCCGAAGCCGGTGAAACCGCGCGGCTGGCCGAAGCCATGCCGGCCGACGAAACCCAGTTGCTCTACAGCCTGTGCCTGCACGGCCGCGCCGAACTGGGCCTGGCGCCCGACGAATACGCGGCGCTCACCATGGTGCTGCTGCGCCTGCTGGCCTTCAAGCCCGGCAGTGCGGTGCGGACCTCGGCGGAAAAAAAAACTCTGAATGACGGGCCCAGGCCGGCGCTGGCGGTGCCAAGTGCGCCGGTTTCGCCGCCTGCGCCCACGCCTGCACCAGCGCCAGCGCCCGTTGAGGCGTCTGTGCCTGTTGCGGCTGAACCACCCGAAGCCCCTGAAGCGCCTGAATCTGCGCCAGAGATGGACGAGGCGTCGCTGAGCCCGCCGGTTGCCGCCGCGCAGACACCGCCATGGGAAGATGCGGTGGATGCGCCCACGCCAGCCCCGGACGCGGCGCCTGCCGCGAATGCGGTGGTGGCGATGCCGGTGCGGGTGCAGTCCGAGCCAGGCGAGCGCCTGCAGCCGCGGCCGGCGTCGCTGGCTTCCGCCGCGGCCGGCCGGCCGACGGCCAGCACATTTGTGCCGACGGAAGAGGGCGACCTCTGGTATGCCACGGTGCAGCAACTCATTGCCTGCGAGGCCATCACCGCGCTGGCGCGTGAGCTCGCGCTGCAGTCGCAACTCGTGGCCAGGGACGGCAACCACTGGATGCTGCGCGTGGAGCGCGAGTCGCTCAACCAGCCGGCCAGCCGCGAACGCCTGCGCGTGGCGCTGGGGGCGCAGGCCGGAGCGGACGTGCAGGCCGCGCTGAGCGTCGAAGTCGGTGTGGTCAGCGACTGCCCGGCACGCCGCAATGCGGCCGCCACCGCCGAGAAACAACGCCTGGCCGAAGAGATCGTGCTCGAGGATCCCTTCGTTCAATCGATGATGCGAGACTTTGGCGCGAAAATCGTGCCTGGCAGCATCAAGCCTCTTTAACTTTTTCTTTCTCTCTTAGGAAAATTCATGTTCAACAAAGGACAACTCGCCGGCCTGATGAAACAAGCCCAGGCGATGCAGGACAACCTGAAAAAGGCCCAGGACGAACTCGCCTTCGTCGAAGTCACCGGTGAATCCGGTGCCGGCCTGGTGAAGGTGCTGATGACCTGCAAACACGACGTCAAGCGCATCACCATCGACCCGAGCCTGCTCGGCGAAGACAAGGACATGCTCGAAGACCTGGTGGCCGCCGCCTTCAACGCCGCGGTGCGCAAGGCCGAGGAAACCAGCCAGGAAAAACTGGGCAAGCTCACCGCCGGTATGCCAGGCCTGCCCGGCGGCATGAAGTTCCCCTTTTGATCACTCCGCCCAGGGCCGCACGCAGTGCAAGGCCTGTTCCAGGACACCGCAGAACCGGCTTTGCCGGGCTGCCAGTGTCGCCCCCTGCAAGGGGGTGGGAGCTACACGAAGTGAGCGACCTGGGGGTGTGCCATGGCAGCTGACTCCAGCTCACTCAATGCGTTGATCCAGGGCCTGCGGCGCCTGCCCGGCGTGGGCGTGAAGTCGGCTTCGCGCATGGCGTTTCACCTGCTGCAGCATGACCGCGAGGGCGCGCAGGTGCTGGCGCAGGCCTTGTCGCAGGCGGCCAACCATGTGCGGCATTGCGAGCGCTGCCATACCTTTACCGAGAACGCGGTGTGCGAGACCTGCCAGGACGCGACGCGCGACGCGGGCAAGCTGTGCGTGGTGGAGACACCGGCCGACCAGTCGGCACTGGAGCGCACCGGGGCCTACAAGGGCTTGTATTTCGTGCTGATGGGCAAGCTGAGTCCGCTCGACGGTATCGGCCCGAAGGACATCGGGCTGCAGAAGTTGTTCGAGCGCGCCAGCGACGGCGTGGTGCAGGAGGTGATCCTGGCGACCAACTTCACTGCCGAGGGCGAGGCCACGGCCCATGTCATTGGCGAGACGCTGAAGGCGCGGGGCTTGCGGGTCACGCGGCTGGCGCGTGGCGTGCCGGTGGGCAGCGAACTCGAATATGTGGACCTGGGCACGATTGCCCACGCGCTGGTCGACCGGCGTTGATCCCTTGGGTTTGTTGCCTAAAAACCCCCTGGGGATGCCCTAGTGCCGGTTGGCGGTTGATCTGGTTAAGCTTTGTGTAGGCCGGATTCATACACCACCAACTGAAATGCACCCACTTCTTCTCAATCGCCGCAGCTTCACCACGGGCGCTGTCGTCGCCGTGGCGGCCGTGGCAGCACCTGCCTTGCGTGCGCAGGGCAAGCTCGAAAAGACCAGCATCGCGCTGGCCGTCGGCGGCAAGGCCGCGTTCTACTATTTGCCGCTGACCATCTCCGAACAACTCGGCTACTTCAAGGCCGAGGGGCTGGAGGTGGAGATCAGTGATTTCGCCGGCGGCGCGCGTGCGCTGCAGGCCGTGGTCGGCGGTTCGGCCGATGTGTGCTCGGGTGCGTTCGAGCACACCATCAACCTGCAGAGCAAGAACCAGTTCTTCCAGTCTTTCGTGCTGCAGGGGCGCGCGCCGCAGATCGCCATCGGCGTCTCCAACAAGACCATGCCCGACTACAAGACGCTGGCCGACCTGAAGGGCAAGAAGATCGGCGTGTCGGCGCCCGGTTCGTCGACCAACATGGTGGCCAACCTGGTGCTGTCGCGCGCCGGTATCCACCCCGGTGACGTGAGCTACATCGGCGTGGGCACGGCCGCTGGCGCACTCACCGCCTTGCGTTCGGGCCAGATCGACGCCATGAGCAACACCGACCCGGTGATGACCATGCTGGAGCAAAAGGGCGAGGTGCGCATCATCTCCGACACCCGCACGCTCAAGGGCTCGCAGGAGGTGTTCGGCGGCACGATGCCGGCCGCCTGCCTGTATGCGCCGACCGAGTTCATCCGCAAGAATCCCAACACCACCCAGGCCCTGGCCAATGCCATCGTGCGCGGCCTCAAGTGGCTGCAGACCGCCGGCCCGAGCGACATCATCAAGACCGTGCCCGAGAGTTACCTGCTCGGCGACCGTGCGCTGTACCTCGCCTCGTTCAGCAAGGTGCGCGAAGCCATCTCGCCCAACGGCTTGGTGCCCGAAGAAGGGCCGGCCACGGCGCTCAAGGCGCTGGCGAGTTTTGACCCCACGGTCAAAGCCGATAAGATTGATCTCGCCAAGATCTACACCAACGAATTCGCGTTGCGCGCCAAAGACAAGTTCAAAGCCTGATCACCGCCGCCTCATCCAGCATGCCCGACCACGCGCTCGAGTTCCTCGGTATCTCTTGCACATTCAAGTCGAAGGAAGGCGCGGGGCAGGGCCGCTACACGGCGGTGGCCGACACCACGCTGCATGTCGGCGCCGGTGAATTCGTTTCAGTGGTCGGCCCCACCGGCTGCGGCAAATCCACCTTGCTCAATATCGCAGCCGGCCTGCTCGCGCCTTCCGGCGGCGAGATCCGGGTGTTCGGCCAGCCGCTCACAGGCATCAACCGGCGTGCCGGCTACATGTTCCAGGCCGAGGCGCTGATGCCCTGGCGCAGCGCGCTGGCCAACGTGATGGCCGGCCTCGAATACCGCGGCGTGCCCGACAACCAGGCGCGCCAGCAGGCCTTGGGCTGGCTGGCGCGGGTGGGGCTCGAAGCCTTTGCCGGGCGTTATCCGCACGAGCTTTCGGGCGGCATGCGCAAACGTGCCGCGCTGGCCCAGGTGTTGGCGCTCGATCCGGACATCATCCTGATGGACGAGCCCTTCAGTGCGCTCGACATCCAGACCCGCCAACTGATGGAAAACGAATTACTGGCCCTGTGGGCGGCGCGCAAGAAGGCCGTGTTGTTCATCACCCATGACCTGGACGAAGCCATCGCGCTCAGCGACCGCGTGGTGGTGCTGTCGGCCGGGCCCGGCACACATCCGATCGGCGAATTCAGCGTCGACCTGCCGCGCCCGCGCGACGTGGCCGAGGTGCGGGCGCATCCGCGTTTCGTCGCGCTGCACACCCAGATCTGGGCGGTGCTGCGCGACGAGGTGTTGAAGGGCTACGCGCAGCAACTGCAGAAGAAAGTCGCCTGATGATGACTGGCCGCTCACTGCGCCTTTGGCAGGTCGGCCTGCTGCTCGTTTTGCTTGGCGCCTGGCATCTGGCTTCGCGCGACCAGCGGCTGGCGTTCTTCCTTGGCGAGCCGATCCAGGTGGCGGGCCGGGTGTGGTCGTGGTTCATGCCCTTCGGCTTTGACGCGAGCGCGCTGTTCCCCGACGGCCTGCCGGGCCGTGCCGACATCTACCGGCACCTGGGCACGACCTTGCTCGAAACGGTGCTGGCCTTCGGCATCGGCACCGGCCTGGGGCTGGTTTGCGGCCTTTGGCTGGCGCTGGCACCGTTGGCGAGCCTGCTGCTCGACCCCTACATCAAGGCCGCCAATTCCATGCCGCGGGTGATCCTGGCGCCGATCTTCGCGTTGTGGTTCGGCCTGGGCATCTGGAGCAAGGTGGCGCTGGCGGTGACCTTGGTGTTCTTCGTCGTCTTCTTCAATGTCTACCAGGGCGTGAAGGAGGTCAGCCCGGTGGTGCTGGCCAACGCGCGCATGCTGGGCGCCAACCGCAAGCAATTGCTGCGCACCGTCTACTTGCCCAGCGCCACGAGCTGGGTGTTTTCCAGCCTGCACACCTCGGTGGGCCTGGCTTTCGTGGGTGCGGTGGTGGGCGAATACCTGGGCTCGGCGCGCGGCGTGGGCTACCTGATCCTGCAGGCCGAGGGGACCTTCGACGTGAACACCGTGTTCGCCGGCATCGTGGTGCTCACGGTGTTCGCGCTGCTGCTCGATGGCGCGGTGAGCCAGGTTGAGCGCCGGCTCATGAAATGGCAGCCGCGCGGCGGTGAAACCGAAAAACTGTAGAGGGGCAAGGATCGCGGGGCCGCTTACTTCTTGCGCGTCTTGCGCACCACGGTGTTGGCCGGCTTGCGCGAAGTTTTCTGGATGTTGCTCGACGTGACGCGGCCGGTTCTCTGGGTGGAGGCTCGTATGGTGACCGGCAGGTAGACGGTGACCGCCTGCCCGGCCTTGAACGCGGCCGAGGGCTTGACATTGTTCCAGTCGGCGACACTGGCCACGCTCAGCTTGTAGCGGGCAGCGATGCTGGCCACGCTGTCCTTGCGGCCGGCCTTGATCACCGCCTTGCGGTTGACGATCTCGGGCGCGAGGCTGAGCTGCGCATGGTCGGCCACCTGGCCGGTCACGTCGTCCATCTTGGCCGAGCGCGGCACCACCAGTGCAGAGCCGGCCTTGACCAGCATGCGCGGCGGAATGTTGTTGATGCTGCGCAGGTCGGCCTCGCTCATGCCCACCTGCTGCGCGATGCTGCTCACGCTCATGGTGGTGGGCGCGGTCCAGGCCGTCCAGCTCGCATACTGCCCCTGGGTATAGGCCTCGAGGTTGCGGCGGAACACATTGGCGTTGTCCCAGGGCAGCAGGATCTGCGGCGTGCCCGCGGCCAGGATCACCAGGCGGTGGGCCGACGGGTTCAGCGCCTTGAAGTCGTCCAGGCTCACGTCGGCCAGCTTGGCCGCCAGGGCCACGTCGATGTCGCGCGAAATGTCCACCGACTGGAAGTAGGGGTGGTTTTCGATCAGCGGCAGGTCGGCCTTGAACAGCTCGGGATGGGCCACGATGTTCTTCACGGCCTGCAGCTTGGGCACGTACATGCGGGTTTCGGCCGGCATGTTGAGGTCGGCATAACCCGTGGGCAGGCCGAGCTTCTGGTTGCGCGCGATGGCGCGGCTCACGCTGCCTTCGCCCCAGTTGTAGGCGGCCAGCGCAAGCTGCCAGTCGCCGAACATGTCATGCAGCTTTTGCAGGTAGTCGAGCGCGGCGCGGGTCGAGGCCAGCACGTCGCGCCGGTCGTCGCGGAACACGTTTTGCCGCAGCTCGAAGTAGTTGCCGGTGGCCGGCATGAACTGCCACATGCCGGCGGCCTTGGCGCTGGACACGGCTTGCGGGTTGAATGCACTTTCGATGTAGGGCAGCAGGGCCAGCTCGGTCGGCATGTCGCGGCGCTCGAGCTCCTCGACGATGTGGAACAGGTACTTCTTCGAGCGCTCGGTCATGCGCAGGATGTAGTCGGGCCGGGTGGCGTACCACTGCTCGCGGTCGACCACCAGGTCGCTTTCGAGGTTGGGCATGGCAAAGCCGCGGCGGATGCGCTCCCACAGATCAGCCGGCGGCGCCAGTTGCGCCACACCGCGCGAACTGGCCTCGGCCGCGGTGATGGGGCGCAGCCGGCCGAGGGGGTAGTCGGCGGAAGGGGATTTGTCCGATTTGGCGACGGCGGAGGGGAGGGCGGCGGAATCCTTGTCGGTCTTGTTGGCCAGATTGGCGCAACCGGTGAGCCAAAGCAGGGTGGCCAGACCGATGAACTGGTGAAGTTTCATTTGAATTGGTTTTTCCAGGTACGAAGCGCGCCTAACACGCTGGCTTCGTCGTGGCTGGTGTGGTTGTCGAACACCTGCGCGGCCTGCCGGACGGCGGCTTCGCGGGTGCGTAAAAAAGGATTGATCTGCCTCTCCAGCCCGATGTGCGAAGGCACGGTCGGCTGGTGGTCGGCCCTGAGCGCTTCGCACCGGGCTGTGTAGTGGATCAACTCGGCATTGCCAGGTTCCACCGCCCGCGCAAATTTGAGATTGCCCAGGGTGTATTCGTGGGCGCAGCATACGCGGGTGGCGGCGGGCAGGGCGGCCAGCGCGGAAAGCGAAGCCAGCATCTGTGCCGGGGTGCCCTCGAAAAGCCGGCCGCAGCCGCCGGAGAACAAGGTGTCGCCGCAGAACACCACCGGTGCGCCATCGAAGCCGGCGCAATAGAAGGCGATGTGGCCCGCGGTATGGCCGGGCACGTCGATGACTTCGAACTGCAGGCCCAGCGCGGTGAAGGTGTCCCCACCGTTCAATCGCAGCAGCGGCTCGGGAATACGTTCGCGCGACGGGCCGTACACCCGGGCGCCGGTGGCATCGCGCAAGGCGTCGACACCGCCGGTGTGGTCGGCATGGTGGTGCGTGACTAGAATCGTGTCCAGTTGCAAACCCAGTTTTTGCAGTGCGTCGAACACCGGCTGCGCGTCACCCGGGTCCACCACCAATGCACGGCGACCGTCGTGTACCAGCCAGATGTAGTTATCCGCGAAGGCGGGCAGCGGAAGTAAGTTCATGAGCGGTCAAATTATAGGTTTGCAGGAGTGGTTTGAAACCCCACCCGGCCGCTACCTGCTGGACTGGGAGCAGGCGCGCTTCGACGAGGCGGTGGCCGACGTCTTCGGTTACCACGCGCTGCAGCTCGGCCTGCCCGCGCTGCACGGCCTGCAGGATAACCGCATGCCGCACCGCTGGCTAGCCAGCGACGACCCCAGGCCCGGCGCGCGGGCCGCCACCCTGGTGACCGATTTCGCCGCCCTGCCGTTCGCCGAGGGCAGCCTGGACCTGGTGCTGCTGCCCCACGCGCTGGAGCTGAGCCCCGACCCGCATGCCACGCTGCGCGAGGTGGAGCGGGTGCTGGTGCCCGAGGGCCGGGTGGTGGTCTGCGGCTTCAATCCGGCCAGCCTCTGGGGCATGCGCCAGCGGCGTGCCCGCGTGTACCAGCGCCTGGGCTTCGGCGAGCTGTACCTGCCCGATGCTGGCGAGTTCATCGGCTTCTGGCGCCTGCGCGACTGGTTGAAGCTGCTCAGTTTCGAGGTGGAATCGGTGCGTTTCGGCTGCTACCGGCCCTCGGTGGGCAGCCAGGCCTGGCTGAACCGCTTCGAGTGGATGGACCGCGCCGGCGAACGCTGGTGGCCGATTTTCGGCGGCGTGTATTTCCTGGTGGCCGTCAAGCGCGTGCGCGGCATGCGCCTGCTCGGTGCCGGCTGGAAACAGGCCAAGGCCCGCGCCAGCGCGCCGATGCCGGTGGCCAACCGGGGCCATCGGCGCGATCATCTCGGGCGGTTCTGAGAACGTTCTCAGGCCACTCCCGGCATCTGTTACAACCCCCTTCGTTTTCACAAGAGGATTTCGTTTGAACCAAGTAGAGATTTACACCGACGGCGCCTGCAAGGGCAACCCGGGCCCCGGTGGCTGGGGCGTGTACCTGAAGTGGGGCACGCTCGAAAAAGAGCTGTGCGGCGGCGAACTGGGCACGACCAACAACCGCATGGAAATGATGGCCGTGATCCAGGGCCTGACGGCGTTGAAGCAGCCCTGCCAGGTCACGCTGTACCTGGACAGCCAGTACGTGCTCAAGGGCATCACCGAATGGCTGCCGGGCTGGAAGGCGCGCGGCTGGCGCACCGCTTCGAAGGAGCCGGTGAAAAACGTGGAACTGTGGCAGCAGTTGGACAAGCTGGTGACGGGCGGCGGCCACAAGATCGACTGGCGCTGGGTGCGCGGCCACAACGGCAACCCCGGCAACGAACGCGCCGACATGCTGGCCAACCGCGGTGTCGACGTGGCCCTGGGCCGGCGCTGAAACCCATGCCCACTTCCGCCACCGAAGCGCGGCCCGCGCAAACCTTTCTCTGGCACGACTACGAAACCTTCGGCGCCCAGGTGCGGCGCGACCGGCCGGCGCAGTTCGCGGCCATCCGCACCGATGCCGAACTCAACGAGATCGGCGAGCCGATCATGCTGTATTGCCAGCCCGCGCCGGACTTCCTGCCCGACCCGGTGTCCTGCCTGATCACCGGCATCACGCCGCAGACCTGCCTGGAGCGCGGCATTCCCGAACACGACTTCGCCGCGCAGATCGTGCAGGCGCTGGGCGCGCCGGGCACCATCGGCGTGGGCTACAACACCATTCGTTTCGATGACGAGATCACCCGTTTCATGCTGTGGCGCAACCTCATCGACCCGTATGCGCGCGAGTGGCAAAACCACTGCGGCCGCTGGGACCTGCTGGACGTGGTGCGCACCGCCTATGCGCTGCGGCCCGATGGCATCAGCTGGCCGAAAAATGCCGAGGGCAGCGTGAGCTTCCGGCTCGAGCATCTGAGTGCCGCGAACGGCCTGGCGCACGACGCGGCGCATGACGCCTTGTCCGACGTGCGGGCCACCATCGCGCTGGCGCGGCTGATCCGCACGGCGCAGCCGCGGCTGTTCGACTTCTGCTTCGGCCTGCACAAGAAGGAGCGCGTGGCCGCCGAGCTCGGCCTGCCGACCACGCTGCAGGCCGCGCGGCCGTTCCTGCACATCTCGGGCATGTTCGGCGTCGAGCGTGGCTGCCTGGCGCTGATGTGGCCGCTGGCCATGCACCCGAGCAACCGCAACGAACTCATCGCCTGGGATCTGGCCCATGACCCGCGCGAGCTGGGCACGATGCGTGCCGAAGACGTCCGCCTGCGTCTTTTCAGCAAGGCCGATGCCCTGCCCGAAGGTGTGTCGCGCCTGCCGGTCAAGACCATTCACCTGAACAAATCGCCAATGGTGGTGGCCAATCTGAAGACGCTCTCGCCGGCCATGGCAGAGCGCTGGGGGCTGGACATGGAAGCGCAGCTGCGGCACGGCCAGCTGGCGGCGGCCCTGCCCGACATGAGCGCGATCTGGCCCGAGGTCTTCCAGCGGCCGGTGCAGGAACAGAAGGCCGACATCGACGAAGACTTGTACGGCGGCTTTCCGAGTGCGGACGACCGGCGCCGGCTCGACCGCCTGCGTACGTTGTCGCCAGCGCAGCTGGCCACGGCCCGCCACAGCTTCGACGACGCGCGGCTGGAGGAACTGGTGTTTCGCTACCGCGCGCGCAATTTCCCAGCCACCTTGAGCGAAGAAGAGCAGGCCCGCTGGCTCGACCACCGCGCGGCGCGGCTTTTTGACGGGGCGGATGGGGCACGCAGCATCGATGCGTTTTTTGCGCAGATCGACACGCTTTCGGAAAACGCCGACGAACGCGGTGAAGAAATCCTGGGGGCGTTGTACGATTATGCGGAGGCCATAGCGCCGGAGCGGGACTAAGTCAAGCGTCTTTACCGTGTGTATACGCAGTACACAAACTGTCTCGGACTTTTCTCGCGGATGACGTGTGAATTGAGGTTTGGGGCGGCACACGACCCTGGATAGTCTGACAATTGCTGCAGTGCAGCAAATTCAGGTTCATTCATTCATGCGCAAAAGTCTCAGCAGCTTGTGGCTGAAAAGTTTCAAGCGCGTCAGCAAGGTTCAGCAGCGCCAGGGCACGGCGCTGATGCGCAGCCTGCTCGGCGCACCCGCGTCCGGCAAAGGCCAGCGCAACGACCCGGTCAAGAAGGTGTTGCGGTCGATCGGCCTGCTCCAGGCGCCGACGGCTTCGCGCGCGGCCGTGCGCAGTGTGCCGTCTTCCAATGCGTCCAAGTTACGAAAACCACGCAAAACCACGTCCGCCACCGCACCCACCACCGCGCGCAGTGCCGGCAAACCGCTGGCGGGGCGGGGCCAATGGCTGCGTTCCTACCACCTGGAGCCCGCCGAAGGCCTGATGACGCCACCGCGCCGCATGGACTACTGGATGTTCGTGCCCGCGCGGCCTCTCGCGGCCCAGAAAAAACCCATGCCTCTGGTGGTGATGCTGCACGGCTGTACCCAGACCGCGGCCGATTTCGCCCAGGGCACCCGCATGAACGCATTGGCCCAGCGCAAGGGCTTCGCGGTGCTGTATCCGCAGCAACTGGCCACGGTGGACAGCAACCGCTGCTGGCACTGGCATCTGCGTGCCACCCAGCAGGGCGGCGGCGAGGTGCGCTGGGTGGTGGGCGCCATCCACAAGGTGATGCGCACCCTGCCGATCGACCCCAGCCGGGTCTATGTGGCCGGGCTTTCCGCCGGCGCGGCGCTGGCACAGATCGTGGCCCTGCGCCATCCGCAGCTGATTGCCGCCGTGGGCCTGCATTCGGCTCCGGTGTTTGGCACGGTGGACTCACGCATGGGGGCCTTTTCGGCCATGCAGCACGGCTCCAGCCACAGCCTGGTCCGGGCGGTGGACGAGATGGCCTTGTCGCCCGAATTCCCGGGCATGCCGGCGATCCTGCTGCAGGGCGATGCGGACAAGGTGGTGCGCTCGGTCAATCTCATGCAGCTGGCCCAGCAGTTTCGCCTGGTCAACCACATCGCCGACGACACCGATCTGCCGGTGACGCAGGAATACCCGGCGCGGCCTGCCGGCCGCAGCCCACGCCATGCCTACCAGGTGCTCGACTACGCCAGGGGCCGTTCGCCGCTGGTGCGGGTGTGCCGCATCAACGGGCTGGACCACGCCTGGAGCGGCGGCGACGCGCGGCTGCGCTTCAATGCCGAAGTCGGGCCGGATGCGAGCCTGATGATGTGGAACTTCTTCCAGATGCACCGCCGCGCAGGCGCCGGTGTAAAGTAGCCCTCGGCGCTGCAGCGGTGTCGGCCGCGTCTCACAAGCCTTTCGGTAGAGGCCGACACGCCGCGCCCATCGGGCCGGTCATACTCGGCCCATCTCCAACTGGAGGGGCTTGCAATGCACGCATGGGATGGTTCGACACGCCGGATCGACGCACCTCTTCGCTTGCGGCGACCGGCCATGTGGCTGGCGGCGGCGTGTGCCGGCAGTTGCAGCCTGGCCGTGCTGGCGGATGGTGATGCGGTCGATGGCAGCGTCGTCACCGCCGCCGCCACCCACAACCTGTCAAGGCCTCGTTTCGAACTTTCCTCCTCCCCGACAACGCCTTCCTGGGATGGGCGCCGCGAATTGATGCGTGATCCTGGTCGAGACAGCGCCAGCAATGGCGGCAGGCTGGAAATCAGCGGTTGGAGCAACGCACCGCGGGAGTCGGCCATGGGCCTTGCCATCGGTGTGGACACGCCCGCCGGCCCCTGGGCCGACAACCAGAGCGCATCATCGGTGGACTTGGGGCTGCGCTGGCGCTCGGCCACGGTGAACCAGCGGCGCATCGACGTGGCGGCCTTTCGCCGCGTGAGCCAGCCGCAGGACGCCTACGCACTGATCAACAGCAGCGAGCAGCCGATGTATTCGGCGCGTGTGGAGATGCAATTCAAGAGTGCGAAATTCGGCGGCCTCGCACCCGAACTCGGTGCCATCGGCATGCAGTTGAACAGCGGCGGCAAGCTGGTGCTGCGCGGCAGGCGCGGCGGGCCGATGCTGTATTACCGCTCGAACTTTTAAGGCTTGGTTTTAAGGCTTGGCCGGTGCTGCCGCCACGCCCAGCAGCTGGTGCAGCCGGGTCGAGGTGGTGGTGTACTGCAGCGGCGTCTTGCGCAGGGGGAACACGATGGCCGCTGCGCCGAAAGCCGCCAGCACACATTCGTGGAAGCCGCAGACGATCAGCTTCTTCTTGCCCGCGTAGGTGTTGATGTCGCCCACGGCGAAGATGCCGGGCTCGCTGGTGGCGAAGCTTTCGGTGTCGACCTGCAGTTGTTTGCGTTCCAGCGCCAGGCCCCAGTCGGCCACCGGGCCGAGCTTGGGCGACAGGCCCTGGAACACCAGCAACTGGCCCACGGGCAGCACATGCAGCCTGGCGTCCACGTCGGACACCTGGACCGCGCTCAGGCGCCGCTCGCCGGCTGCGGCAGTCTCTTCAAAACCGGTGATCTGGCCCACCTGGAAGCGCATCTGCCCGGCCTCGCAAAGGGCCTGCATTTCGGCCAGCGCCAGGGAAGGCGCCTGCAGCACGTCGCGCCGGTGCAGCAAGGTGATGCTCCTGGGGCGCTGCGGGCCGTCGGCTGTGAGGTCGAGCGCGCATTGCAGCGCCGCGGCGTCGCCACCGACAATGACCACGTCCTGCCCGGCCATGGCCTCAGCCGCAGGCGGTGCGTGGTAGAACAAACCACGGCCTTCGAAGGCCTCGATCCCGTCCACCTTGAGCCGCCGGGGCTGGAAGGCGCCGACCCCGGCCGCAATCACCACGGCCTTGGCCAGGAAGCGTTTGCCGCGCGAAGTGCCGAGCAGAAAACGCCCGTCGTCCTGGCGCGCGAGGCTTTCGACTTCTTCGCCCAGATGGAAGGCCGGTTCGAACGGCGCGGCCTGCTTCAGCAGGGACGCGACAAGCTCTCGCCCGGTGCTGACGGGCACGGCGGGGATGTCGTAGATGGGTTTGTCGGGATACAGCGCGATGCATTGGCCGCCCGCATAGGGCAGCGCATCGATCACATGGGCCTTGATTTCCAGCAGGCCGAGCTGGAAGACCTGGAACAGGCCGACCGGGCCGGCACCGATGACGATGGCATCGGTTTCGATCGGAGCCAGTTCGGTCATCTTCAGCGGATCAGGGCGGCGAGCTTGCCCGTTTTATCTTTGAACTCATCCGCATCCGGCAGGGCCGGCTTGCGCTTGGTGATGCTTTTCCAGCCGTCGGCGCGCGCCAGGTCGGCGTTGAGCTTGATGAAGGCCAACTGGTCGGCCGGCAGGTCTTCCTCGGCGAAGATGGCATTGACCGGACACTCGGGAATGCAGACCGCGCAGTCGATGCATTCGTCGGGGTCGATCACCAACATGTTCGGGCCTTCGCGGAAACAATCCACGGGGCAGACATCCACACAGTCGGTGTATTTGCACTGGATGCAGGATTCGGAGACGACGTGGGTCATGGTATTTGCAAAGGTGAAAAAACGGGGTTAACCCTGGATTTTAAAGCCAGTGTGAATGCGGTGTTGCAGATGATCAACGCACCAGCACCGCGCCCGCGGTCTTGTGGCTGGCGGTATCGACCAGTACCAGCGCACCGAGCGAGCGTGATTGCAGGTAGGGCAGCGTGGCGATCGGCTCCTGCAGCGCGAGCTCGACGTGGCCGATGGCGTTGGGCGGCAACTCGGTCGCGTCTTCTTCGGCCAGGGTGTTGATGTCGAGCTTGTGCACGATGCGCTTGACCTTGGCCTTGACCCAGCGGTGGCCGTGCAGTGCCCAGTAGACGCGGCCGGCGACCAGCGGCTCATCGTCCATCCACGCGATGGTGGCGGAAATCTCGCGACTCGCCTCGAACTGGCCCGGGGCCAGTAACCAGTCGCCGCGGGACACGTCCACTTCGCGGTCCAGCACCACGCCGGCGCTGTTGCCTGCCTGCACATCCTGCGGCTCGCGTGCATGGTTCAGCACCTGGGCCACGGTGGCGGTCTGGCCGCTCGGCAGAATGCGAATTTCCTGACCCGGCTTTACCGCGCCGGTGGCCACGCGGCCCCAGAACACGCGGCGGCCCTGCGAGGTGTCGGCGCTCGCAGAAAACTTCTCGACCCATTGCACCGGGAAGGCGAACGGCTGTTCGACCTCGGCCGGCGTGCCGGGCAACTGCTCCAGGATCTGCAGCAGGGTGGGGCCGGTGTAGCCGCACCAGTTGGCTACGTCGGCATGGCCGGCCTGCACCGCATCCACTACATTCCAGCCCTTCAGGGCCGAGATCGGCACGATGGCTTCTGCGGGAATGCCTGCCGCGGTGGCGAATTTGTTCAACGCGCCGGCGATGTTCTTGAACGCCAGTGTCGAGTCTTCCACCGCGTCGAGTTTGTTGATGGCGAAGACGATGCTCGGCACACGCAGCAGGTTGCACAGCAGCGAGTGGCGGCGGGTTTGCGGCAGCAGTTCGAGCGCGGCGTTTTTCCAGTCGAGCTTGGTGGCGTCGACCAGCACCACGGCGGCATCGGCGCTGCTGGCGGCCGTGACCATGTTGCGCGTGTATTGCTCATGGCCCGGCGCGTCGCCGATGATGAACTTGCGGTCTTCGGTATTGAAGTAGCGGTAGGCGACATCGATGGTGATGCCTTGCTCGCGTTCGGCCGAGAGGCCGTCGGTCAGCAGGGCCAGGTCGGTTTCGCCCTGGCGCTGCACGCCGGCCAGGTGGTCTTGCAGCACGGCCTTGGTGTCGACCAGCAGGCGGCCGATCAGCGTGCTCTTGCCGTCATCGACCGATCCGCAGGTGATGAATTTCAGGGCGGAGAGGGCAGTGGAAGTTGTTGCGTTCATCAGAAATATCCGTCCTTTTTGCGCTTCTCCATCGAAGCCTCAGAGGTTTTGTCGTCCATGCGGGTGGCGCCGCGTTCGCTCACGTCGGCGGCCAGGGTTTCGATCACCACGTCGCCGGGCGTGGCGGCCAGGCTTTCCACCGGGCAGGTGCAGGTGATGTCGCCCACGGTGCGAAAGCGCACGTCGCGCTGCTCGGCGGTTTCACCGGCCTTGAGCGGGGTGAGTTCGGTCACCGGCACCAGCAGGCCCTTGCGCTCCACCACTTCACGCTTGTGGGTGTAGTAGAGCGAAGGCAGGGCGATGTTTTCGCGTTCGATGTATTGCCAGACGTCGAGCTCGGTCCAGTTGCTGATGGGGAACACGCGGAAGTGTTCACCGGGCTGCAGCCGGGTGTTGAACAGGGTCCACAGCTCGGGGCGCTGGGCCTTGGGCTGCCACTGGCCGAAGCTGTCGCGGTGGGAGAAGATGCGCTCCTTGGCACGGGCCTTTTCCTCGTCGCGGCGCGCGCCGCCGATGAGGGCGTCGAAGCGGAATTCCTCGATGGCTTCGAGCAGCGTGACCGACTGGTGCACGTTGCGTGATTCACCAGGATGGGCCAGGCGCACGGTGCCGCGCTTCATCGAGTCTTCGACATTGCGCACGATGAGTTCGGCGCCGAGCTCCTTGGCGCGGGCGTCGCGGAAGTCGGTCACTTCATGGAAGTTGTGGCCGGTGTCGATCATCAAGAGCGGGTAGGGGATGCGGCCGGCACCGAAGGCCTTTTCGGCGCATTTCAGCAGCACGAGCGAATCCTTGCCGCCGGAGAACAGCAGGGTCGGGCGCTCGAACACGGCGGCCACTTCGCGCAGGATGAAGATGGTTTCCTCCTCGAGCGCGTCGAGGTGGGAGTTGCTCAGGTGGTGTTCGGCGGATTGCAGCACGGCGTGGTCGGTATGGGCGTTCATGGGTGGGGTCAAGGTCAGTGGACCTCAGTGGGCAAGATGCAAGCCACACTCGCGGTTGTCTTCACCCTTGGTCGGGTCCACGTAGTCGAAGTTGTTGGGCAGGCCGTGGGTTTCGCAGTATTCGTGCAGTTCTTTGGACGACCAGTGCAGCAGCGGCGCGACCTTGATCAGGCCGTCGGGGTTGATGCTCACGGGATCCATCTGCGCGCGCACGGCGGTGTCGGTGGCCCGCAGTGCGGTGAACCAGACCTTGGGCGCCGTCTCACGCAGTGCGCGGGCAAAAGGTTCCAGCTTCACTTCTTCGGTGAAGGCTTGGTGCCGTGGATCGTCCAGCGCGGGCGTCGGGCCGTCCACTGCCTCGCGGTGCGCACGCGAGCGGCGTGGCAGGTAGACGTGCAGGTTCAGCTTCAGCCGCTGGGTCACTTCCTCGACAAAGCGGTAGGTGGCCTCGGTGTTGTAGCCGTTGTCCATCCAGACCACGGGCACGTCAGGGCGCGCATTCGTGACCAGATGCAGGATGACCGCTTCGAACGGACGGAAGTTGGTGGTGACGATGGCCGGCTGGTGCAGGCCGAGGGCCCAATCCACCAAGGCGGGGGCGTTGCGGCCGAGTTCGGCATTGATGCGTGCAAGGTCGATGGTTGCGATGGTTGCGATGGCTGTCATGGCTTTTTCCTTCGGCGTTTATTTCGAATTCATGCCGAATGCTGGCGTTCGAGTTCGGCCGCGTACGGGGCGGCGTCCGCGCCCAGCGTGCTGGCGGGCTCGGCGAAATGCGGCACCACATGCACGGCGTCGCCCTGGTAGAAGCCCTTGTAGCGGTCGAACTGGCGCTGGGCGGCACTTGCGTCCACACCTTCGCGCAACACGGCCACGTCGAAGCCGCTGCGCTGCATCTGCACCAGTTGGTCGATCAACACGTCGCCGGTGGCGCGGATCTCGCCCTTGAACCCGAGGCGGCGGCGCAGCAGGAAGGCCTGGCTGAAGGCGCGGCCGTCGGTGAACTTGGGGAAGTGCAGGTCGATGCGCGACACCGCTTCGAGCGACAGGGCGCGCGGGTCGGCGTCGTTGGCCAGGACGATGACGTCCTTCTGGCCTTCTGTAGCGGGGATGTGATCGTGGGCGGCTAGCAGTTTCATTTTCTTCTTTCTCTCAGACCGTTGCGGCTTGCGGCGCGGCGCGGCCGGTGCTGGTGCGGGCGGCGTTGGCGGCCTGCTTGAACGGGTCGTGGCCGACGCGGCGCAGGGTGTCGATGAAGGTTTCGGCTTTCCCATCCAAACCAGCTCCGGCGCTTTGGCGCACGCTGCGGTAGGTGTCGAGCACGGCTTCGATCACCTCGGGCACTTCGGCCGCGGCGAACGACGGGCCGACCACCTTGCCGGCCACCGCACCGCCACTGAGGTCCGAGCCGTCAGAGCCGCCCAGCGTCACCTGGTACCACTCCTGGCCGTCCTTGTCGACGCCGAGGATGCCGATGTGGGCGCTGTGGTGGTGGCCGCAGGAGTTGATGCAGCCGCTCATGTGCACGTCGATCTCGCCGAGGTCGTGCAGCTCGTCCAGGTCCTGGTAACGCTGGCTGATGGCCTCGGAAATCGGCAGCGAGCGCGCGTTGGCCAGCGAACAGAAATCGCCGCCGGGGCAGACGATCATGTCGGTCAGCAGGCGCACATTGGCCTTGGCCAGGCCGGCCGCCTTGGCCTCGGCATACAGCGCCGGCAATTCATCCGCGCGCACCCAGGGCAGCACCAGGTTCTGGTCGTGCGTCACGCGGGCTTCGCCGGCGCTGTAGCGGTCGGCCAGGTCGGCGGCCAGGTCGAGCTGCGGACCCGTGGCGTCGCCGGGCGAGTAGCCGAGGCGCTTGAACGACAGCGTGACGCAGCGCAGCGCCGGGTTCTTGTGCGGTGCCACGTTGCGCATGAGCCAGCGTGTGTAGTTGTCGTCGCTGGCGTCGATGGTGGGGATGGGCATGGCCGACACGGGCAGGGCGCCCACGCGGCTGGCCGGCACCTCGAAGCTGGCGGACACGCGGTCGAGTTCCTGCTGGCTGATGGTGTGCGGCGCGCCGTCGTGCGCCAGGATCTGCTGGTATTCGGCTTCGACTTCGTCCACGTAGCGCTGGCCTTCGGCCTTCACCAGGATCTTGATGCGTGCCTTGTAGATGTTGTCGCGGCGGCCCCAGCGGTTGTAGACGCGGACCACGGCTTCCAGGTAGTTGAGGATCTGGCTCCAGGGCAGGAATTCGCGGATCACCGTGGCCACCACCGGTGTGCGGCCCATGCCGCCGCCGACCAGCACGCGAAAGCCGATTTCGCCAGCTTCGTTCTTCAGCACATGCAGGCCCACGTCGTGCCAGGCGGTGGCGGCGCGGTCGTCGCTTGCCCCGGTGATGGCGATCTTGAACTTGCGCGGCAGGAAGGCGAACTCAGGGTGCAGCGTGCTCCACTGGCGGATGATTTCGGCCAGCGGGCGCGGATCGGCGACTTCATCGACGGCCACACCGGCACGTTCGTCGCTGGTGGTGTTGCGGATGCAGTTGCCGCTGGTCTGGATGCCGTGCATGTTGACGCTGGCCAAGAGGTCCATCACGTCGGCGCTTTTCACCAGCGGAATCCAGTTGAACTGCACGTTCTGGCGCGTGGTGAAGTGGGCGCAGCGGCTGGGCAGGGTTTTCAGGTCGCTCAGGCCGGGGTTGGCCTTGGACAGGTCGTTGTCTTCCTTGTGGTCGTAGTCGCGCGCGATCTGGGCCAACACACGCAGCTGGGCGCTGTTCAGTTCGCCATAAGGCACGGCGATGCGCAGCATGGGGGCGAAACGCTGCACGTACCAGCCGTTTTGCAGCCGCAGGGGGCGAAACTCGTCTTCGGCCAGCGTGCCGGCTTGCCAGCGCTCCAACTGGTCGCGGTACTGGCTGGCGCGCAGTTGCACAAATTGCTTGTCGAATTCGGTGTATTGGTACATCTTGTGGTCAGTTTTTCATCGGTTGGGGCTGGAGGCGCACCAGGCAGGGCGTCGCGGCACCCCAATTTTTACAAAGCAATCAATTTCGTGCCGGCATAGGCCAGCAGCATGGACAGGATCGAGCGGATCACCCGCTCCGGCGTCTTGCGCATCAGCTGCGAGCCGATCCAGATGCCGGGCAGCGAACCCAGCAGCAGCTTGGCCAGCAGCCCCCATTCGACCGAGCCGATGGAGGCGTGGCCGAGGCCGGCGACCAGGGTCAGCGGCACGGCGTGTGCGATGTCGGCCGCCACGATGCGCGGCAGCGGCAGCGCCGGGTACAGCAGCATCAGCACCAGCACGCCGATCGCGCCAGCGCCCACGGAGGTCAGTGTAACCAAGGCGCCGATGACGGCCCCGAACAACACCGGCAAGGCCTTGTGGCGCGGCCGGGCGTCGGCGGCCGAGGGAATGGCATGGCGTGGCCCGGCCTTGCCGAGCACGGCCTTGTAGAGTGTGGCCGCGGCGGTCAGCAGCAGGGCGACGCCCAGCGTGGTGGTCATTACCTTTTGCACGGCGGGGTCGGCCGGGCCGACCTGGTTCAACACATAGAGTGTGATCAGCGAGGCCGGAATGCTGCCGCAGGCCATGAGCAGCACCACCGACCAGTCGATGATCCGGGCGCGCGCGAGCGCCACCGAGCCACCCATCTTGGTGAAGGCGGCAAACAGCAGGTCGGTACCGATGGCCAGGTGCGGCTTCATGCCGAAGAAAAAAATCAGCAGCGGCGTCATCAGGGAGCCGCCGCCGACGCCTGTGAGGCCAACCACGAAGCCCACAAAAAAGCCGGCCAGAACAAACGCGATATCTTGCATGGCCGCGACTATAAAAGCCCGGCCTACAAATCCAAACTACTTATTCGTTACACCAATATGCGCATAAGCATATTTGGAAATCGTCGCTCGGGCGGGGTCAGGCCAGGACAATCAGAGCGTTGGGCACCGCGACCCCGTATTTCTCGGCCCAGGGCGCGAGCGAGGGCATGGCTTGTCTCGTTGTTTGTCGTGAAAGGTGGCCGTGGTGGTCGTATCAGGTATCGATGAGGCCGGCGCAGGCGGCGTCGACCGCGGCAATCCAGTCTTGCAGGGCTTCGGGATAGGTTTCGTCCGCGCCCAGGGTCCAGCGCCTGAGCGCCTGGCGCTGCACGGCGCGCACCTGCCAGGCCAGTTCCTGGCAGATCAGTGACAGCTCCATCGCCAGCAGGCCGGTCACGGCGGCCGTGTCCAGACTCGCCAGTTGTTCGGACGCGGCACCGGCTTCCAGTTGTGTGCGGCGGATGTTGGCGCAGCGCGTGGCGATGTGGGCCAGCCCGTTGCGTCGCGCCGTCGACAGGTTCGGCGTCTGGGCCAGCGAGGCCGGCCAGTCGGTCAATGCCTGCTCGATGGCGGCAAGGCGTGCCACCGGGTCGGGCACGGCGACCTCGGCGGATTCGGCGTCGGCGTCTTGCTCGGCGGTAAGTTGCAGCAGCGGCAGCAGGCGGTTGACCAGCGTGGCGTCGTAGCGGTGGCGATTGGTACGCAACAGCACCGACAGCCGCAACTCGGCATGCCGGCGGCAAGGCTTGGCCAGGGCCGCTACCGTCTTGGCCAAGGACAGAACCCGGCCCCAGGGGCTGATCGCATCGCCGGCCAGTGCGCCCGGATAACCCGAGCCGTCCAGCGCCCCGTGGTGTTCGCGCACGGCGCGGATCAGCTCCTTGGGGTATTCATGATGGCGTTCCAGCAGCAGCGCCGACACCAGGGGATGCGCGTAGAGCTGCCGCCGCTGCGCACCGCGGATCGGTTGCTTCGGATCAAGCAGCACCGGGTCGATATGCAGCATGCCGAGGTCGTGCAGCAGTCCGGCGGCGGCCAGCATCGACAGGTCGTAGCGCGCCGCCATGCCGTCCTGGCCGAGCCAGGCGGCGGTGAGCGCGGTAGCCACGAAGTACCGGTACTGGTCGGGATGAATGTCGCGCGCCACGGTGAGCTGGAGTGCCACCGGCGCGGGCAGCGGCACGGTCTCTATCAGGTCCAGCAGCAAGCTTCGGTCGGCTGGCCTGGCGACCATGCGGGCGAACAACGGCTGCTCGTCGATCAGCGCTTCGGCGGTGGCGCGCAAGGCCTTGCCGTTGACCGCCGATTCGACCTGCATGGCCTCTTCGAGCGGCGTGGCGATCTTGTGCTGCATCAGCCTTTCATACAGCTTGGCGGTAACGGCAACCCCCTGGTCGACGATCTTCACACCCTGCTCGCTGTAGATGGCCGAGGTCGTCACCAGCGTGTGCTTTTCACCAAGCTGGGTGACGGCTTTGGTGAAGTGCTGGGCGTCCGTGGTGGTGTCTGGCATGGGCTTGTTGTAACACATGGAAAGCGGTGCAAGGCGCACAGGCCGTACAGGTTTTGCAGGATGATCGGGGCATGAACCTCATGTCCACATCCCCTGTGCGTGTTGCCCTGGTCGGTTATGGCAATGCCGGCCGCATCTTTCACGCACCGCTGGTCTCGGGCATGCCCGGCCTGGCGCTGCGTTGCATCGTCAGCAGCAAACCCGAAACCGTGGCCGGTGACTGGCCCGCCGTGCCGGTGGTGGCCACGCCGCAGCAGGCGTTTGCCGATCCGGAGATCGACCTCGTCGTGATCGCCACCAGCAACCAGAGCCACCATCCGCTGGCCAAAGAGGCGCTGTTGGCCGGCAAACACGTGGTGGTCGACAAACCCTTCACCGTGACCCTGGCCCAGGCCGAAGACCTGCTGGCCGTGGCCAGGGCGCAGGAGCGGGTGCTGACCGTGTTCCAGAACCGCCGCTGGGACGCCGACTTTTTGGCGCTGCGCCAGGTGCTGGCCAGCGGCAAGCTCGGGCGCATCGTGCACTTCGAGTCGCATTTCGACCGCTACCGGCCCGATGTGCCCAGCCGTTGGCGCGACGACGACCTGCCCGGCTCGGGCCTGTGGTTCGACCTCGGCGCCCATGTGGTGGACCAGGCGCTGCAGCTGTTCGGCTGCCCGGAAGACCTGCAGCTCGACCTGGCCCTGCAGCGCGACGGCGCACGCACCAACGACTATTTCCATGCCCAGCTGCGCTACGGCAGCCGCGATCCGGGCTTGCGCGTCATCCTGCACGGCAGCGCCCTGGTGCCGGCGCTGGGGCCGCGCTTCACCGTGCACGGCACGCTGGGCTCTTTCGTCAAACACGGGCTGGATACGCAGGAGGACGCGCTCAAGGCCGGCGGGCGGCCACAGTGGAACGGGCAGGGCGGCACACTCGGCGACTGGGGTCGCGACCCGCTGGTGGGCGAGGTGGTGCGGCACGTCGACGGCCAGGCCAAGGCCGAGCCCGCCCCCGACGTGGCCGGCAACTACCTGGCGTTCTACGCGCAATTGCTGGCGCATCTGCGCGGACAGGCGCCGGTGCCGGTCAAAGCCACCGAGGTGCACCAGCTGATGGCGCTGCTCAGCCGTGGCGAGGCCAGCGCTCGCCACGGGCACCGGGTGAGCACGGCCGACCTGCGCGAGGACACGGAATAAGGTCTTCCGCGCGTATTTCCGGGCGTAAAAAGGTGCGAACCTTTAGAATCGGGGGTTATCCCCAGCCAAAGCCCTGATGAACGCCCCTGTTGACGTTTCCTTTTTCGCGCGCGCCGCCAAGCCGCTGACCAGTTACCGCAAATACTGGGCGGCCCGTTTCGGCACGGCCAAATTCCTGCCGACCACACGCAAGGAAATGGAAGCGCTCGGCTGGGACAGCTGCGACATCGTCATCGTCACCGGCGACGCCTATGTGGACCACCCCAGCTTCGGCATGGCGGTGATCGGCCGCATGCTCGAGGCCCAGGGCTTCCGCGTGGGCATCATCGCCCAGCCCGACTGGCAAAGCGCCGAGCCCTTCAAGCTGCTGGGCAAACCGAACCTGTTCTTCGGCGTGACCGCCGGCAACATGGATTCGATGATCAACCGCTACACCGCCGACCGCAAGATCCGCAGCGACGACGCCTACACCCCCGGCGACGTGGGCGGCGCCCGGCCCGACCGCGCAGCCATCGTCTACTCGCAGCGCTGCAAGGAAGCCTGGAACGACGTGCCCATCGTGCTCGGCGGCATCGAAGGCAGCCTGCGCCGCATCGCGCATTACGACTACTGGTCGGACAAGGTGCGCCGCTCGATCGTGGTCGACGCCAAGTGCGACCTGCTGCTGTATGGCAATGCCGAGCGTGCCATTGTCGAGATCGCCCACCGTCTGGCTGCCAAGGAACCGGTGCAGGACATCACCGACGTGCGCGGCACGGCCTTCGTGCGCCGCAGCACACCCGAGGGCTGGTTCGAGATCGACTCCACCAGCATCGACGAGCCGGGCCGTGTCGAGGCGCATGTGAATCCGTATTTGATGGTGTCGGACCAGGCCAAGGCCAACGGCGCCAGCTGTGCGCGTGAAGACGAGGCCGAGGAAGTGGCCAAGGCGGCCGAAGCCGGTGGTTCTGCCTCGCTCCCTCCCCTTTCGGGGGAGGGCCGGGGTGGGGGCGCGGCGCAGCCGCTCCGGTTCATGCCGAACCCGAATCTGCGATCGAAGAGCCCCCACCCTAACCCTCCCCCGGAAGGGGAGGGAACAAGGCAGCGCATCAAGGTGCCGCCGCGCGACCGCTCGGTGATCCGCCTGCCATCGTACGAGCAGGTGCGTGCCGATCCCATTCTTTATGCCCACGCCAACCGCGTGCTGCACCTGGAAACCAACCCCGGCAACGCCCGCGCGCTGGTGCAGGCGCATGGCGAAGGCAACACCGCCCGCGACGTCTGGATCAACCCGCCGCCGATCCCGCTGACCACGGCCGAGATGGACCATGTGTTCGACCTGCCGTATGCGCGCAGCCCGCACCCGCGCTACGCCGACGAACACGGCAGCCATGACGGCGCGACCAAGATCCCGGCCTGGGAGATGATCCGCTTCAGCGTGAACATCATGCGCGGCTGCTTCGGCGGCTGCACCTTCTGCTCGATCACCGAGCACGAAGGCCGCATCATCCAGAGCCGCTCGGAAGAATCGATCATCAAGGAGGTCGAGGCCATCCGCGACAGCGTGAGCGGTTTCACCGGCACGATTTCCGACCTTGGCGGCCCCACGGCCAACATGTACCGCCTGGGCTGCAAGTCGCCCGAGATCGAGGCCGCCTGCCGCAAGCCAAGCTGCGTCTACCCCGGCATCTGCTCGAACCTCGGCACCAACCACGATCCGCTGATCAAGATCTACCGCCGCGCCCGTGCGCTGCGCGGCATCAAGAAGATTTTGATCGGCTCCGGCCTGCGTTACGACCTGGCCGTACAGAGCCCCGAATACGTGAAGGAACTGGTGCAGCACCACGTCGGCGGCTACCTGAAGATCGCGCCCGAGCACACCGAGCAGGGCCCGCTCACCAAGATGATGAAGCCCGGCATCGGCAGCTATGACAAGTTCAAGCAGATGTTCGAGAAGTTCAGTGCCGAGGCCGGCAAGAAGCAGTACCTGATTCCGTACTTCATCGCCGCGCATCCGGGCACCAGCGACGAGGACATGATGAACCTCGCCATCTGGCTCAAGAAGAACGGTTTCCGCGCCGACCAGGTGCAGACCTTCTACCCGAGCCCCATGGCCACGGCCACCACCATGTACCACAGCAACCGCAATCCGCTGCGCAAGATCACGCGCACCAGCGAGACGGTGGACATCGTGCGCGGCGACCGGCGCCGGCGCCTGCACAAGGCCTTCCTGCGCTACCACGACGCCAACAACTGGCCGCTGCTGCGCGAGGCCTTGAAGGCCATGGGCCGTGCCGACCTGATCGGCAACGGCAAGCACCACCTGATCCCGACCTACCAGCCGATCACCGATGGCAGCTACACCAGCGCGCGGCGCAAGAACTCCAGCGCTGCACCAGCGAAGGTCGCCGAGAAGGTGAAGTCAACTGCGCCGAACTCACCGGTGAAGGGCCGCCTGCTGACCCAGCACACCGGTTTGCCGCCGCGCGCCGGGGTTACGCCGCGCAAGCCGGTCCGAAAGGCTCCGGGCAAGCCTTGAGCGCTGGTCTCAAGCGCAGCTTTTAGCTGCTTTCGCCGTACGGCAGTTCGAACGGCCGTGGCCGGGCCAGCGCATAACCCTGCGCATAGTCCACGCCCATGGCCCGCAGTGCTTCGACGATGGCGCTGCTTTCCGCAAACTCGGCAATGGTGCGTTTGCCCATCACGTGGCCGATGCGGTTGATCATCTCCACCATCGCGTGGTTGGTCGGGTCGGTCAGCATGTCGCGCACGAAGCCGCCGTCGATCTTCAGGTAGTCCACCGGCAGGTGCTTGAGGTAGGTGAACGACGACATGCCGGCCCCGAAGTCGTCCAGTGAAAAGCGGCAGCCCAGCCACTTCAATGCCTTGATCAGCCGGATGGCGCTGGGCAGGTGGGCGATGGCGCTGGTCTCGGTCACTTCGAAACACACGGTGTGCGGCGCGATGCCGTGGCGCAGCAATTGCGCCTGGATGTCGTCGAACAGCCGTTCGTCGCCCAGGCTGGTGCCCGAAAGGTTGATGGCGCAAGTGGCGATCTGCCGCGCCCCGGGGTGCTCGCGCTGCCGGGCCAGCGTGCTGAAGGCTTGTTCCACCACCCAGCGGTCGATGCTGGGCATCAGGCCGTAACGTTCGGCCGCCGGAATGAACAGGCCCGGCGCGATCATTTCGCCGTCCTCCCCGCGCAGCCGTAGCAGCAGCTCGATGTGCAGGCCGCTTTCTGCTGTTGCACTGGCGCCATTGGCCTCCTGCAGCGGCGAGATGTCCTGGGCGTAGAGGCAGAACCGGTTCTGCTCCAGCGCCAGGCGCAGGCGCTGCAGCCAGTCCATTTCACCGGCGTGGCGAGACAGCACGGCATCTTCGGGCTGGTAGATGTAGACCTTGTTGCGGCCGGTTTCCTTGGCCCGGTAGCAGGCCATGTCGGCCACGCGCAGCACCTCGTGCAAGGTGTCGAGTTCGGGCGATAGCGGCACCAGCCCGATGCTCAGCCCGGTGCCGAGGATGCGGCTGCCCCAGGCCATTTTCAACTCCTGCGCCGATTGACGCAGGTTCTCGGCAATGCGCGCGGCAGCCCCGGCCGGGCAGTCCTTGAGCAGGATGCCGAATTCGTCGCCACCGAGCCGGGCCAGGGTATCGCCTTCGCGCAGGCCGTTTTGCAGCAGGCGGCAAACCTTGCGCAGCATCTCGTCGCCGGCCTGGTGGCCGCAGGTGTCGTTGACGATCTTGAACTGGTCCAGGTCCACATACAGCAATGCGCCTTCGCGCGGCGCGGTGCGCGGGGAGGCCAGCAGCAGCGCCAGCCGGCGTTCGAATTCGCGCCGGTTGGCCAGGCCCGTCAAGGCGTCGTGGCTGGCCTGCCAGGACAGCTGCTCCACGTAGTTCTGCTCGCGGGTCACGTCATGCAGCACCAGCACCGCGCCGGTGAGACGGCCCTGGTCATGGATGGCCGAGCCGACCAGTTTGACCGGCACCACCGATTGGTCGGGGCGCACCAGGCGCTGGGTGTGTTCCTCGCGCAGTTGCGGGCCGCCCATCAACAGGCGCTGGATCAGGTCGAAGTGCTCGCCGTCGGCCGGGGCTCCGCCAGCCACGTCCAGTACCAGCATGTCCTGCAGGAACTGGCCGCTGGCCTCTTCGGTCGGCTGTGCCAGCAAGGTCTCGGCCGCCGGGTTCATGTAGACCACGCGGCCTTGCGCGTCGGTGGTGATCACGCCATCGGCAATGGCCGTCAGCGTGGTGTGGGCACGCTCGCGTTCGGCACCGAGGGCGCTTTCGACGCGCTGGCGCTGGGCCAGCAGATTGCGGGTGTGCATGACCGAAAGCAGGATCAGCACCGAGGCCGTGCCCAGGTTGAGCCAGAACAGCCAGCGCACGATCAGGCGCGAGCTTTCTCCGAGGGATTCGGTGAATGCCGTGGCGGCCGGCGTCACCTGGATGTTGATGTCGTGGATCTGCTGCCGCCATTGCCGGATGGTCGTCTCGTCCACCGGGCCGGAGCTGCTGCGCACCTGGATCTCGGATGAAAGCGCCTGCAGCTGCCGCACGTATTCATCGCCGATCGTCCACCAGCCGACGGGTTTTTGCACAATGTCGAAGCTGCGGAAGTTGCTGAACAGCCAGATCAGACTGCTGATGTCGTCTGGGTGGTTGCGGCCCCGGCGGAAGCCGTTGCGTGCGGTGACCAGGTCGGGCGGCTTGCTGTCCAGCGCCAGGCGGCTGGCATGGTCGCCGGCCGGGATGTCCAAGGCCTGCTGGAACAGCCGGCGTTTGTCCGGGTCGCCGGTGGTGGCGTACAGCTCGAGGTAGTAGATCGCGTCCTTCTGGCCCTTGCTCCATTCGCTTTCGCCGGCAACGAAGGCGCGCACGGCGGACAAGGTGTAGATGCTGCCGCCGGCCAGCAAGGCCTGCAGCAGGACCATGGCGATAAACGGCCAGGTCAACCTCAGCGTGAGCGGAACCCCGCCGTTCTGAAGGTGCCGCGACTTTCTCATGGACCGATCGGCGTTCCAAATGCGGCATGCCCCCAGAAGCCCGGCCGTGCGGCCGCAGTCTCCAGCGTTCTGACGAGATCAGGTGACATGTTCCGCACTATAGGCCGGCGTCACATTTCGTGACAGTGGTCGGATTTACATTTTTGTGGGCCAGTTTCGAGGCTATAGGCGGCTTTGCGCCGCGCTGTCGAGCCATGGCCAGGCCTGTGCCACAATCTCGTCATATCTCCATGAATACAACGCAGGCGCTCATTCTGGCGACGGACTGGTTTCCGTTGGCGTTGTCGTTGAAGGTCGCGGCGCTGGCCACGCTGGTGGCGCTGATCGCCGGGGTGGCGCTGGGCTGGCTGTTCGCCCGGGTGGCGTTCCCCGGCCGCGGCGTGCTGGAGGCGGTGTTCATGCTGCCGCTGGTGTTGCCGCCCACGGTGCTGGGCTACGGCATCCTGATGGCGGCGGGGCGGCGCAGCCCGCTCGGCGCCTGGCTGCGCGAGCATTTCGACTACACCATCATCTTCAGCTGGCATGGCGCGGTGGTGGCCTCGGCCATCGTGGCGCTGCCGCTGGTGCTCAAGTCGTCGAGCGCGGCCTTCGCCGGCGTCGACCGCAACCTGGAGGCCGCGGCCAGCACCTTGCGCCAGTCCAGGCTGTCGGTGTTCCTGCGCGTGACCTTGCCGCTGGCCTGGCCCGGCATCCTGGCCGGCGCGCTGCTGGCCTTTGCCCGGGCCATGGGTGAATTCGGCGCGTCGCTGATGGTGGCCGGCTCGATTCCGAAGCAGACCCAGACCTTGTCGATGGCCATCTACGACGCGGTGCAGGCCGGCAAGGACGACGCGGCCCTGCTGCTGGTTGTTGTGACCTGCGTGTTGTCGATCGCCGTGCTGGTCTTGTCGAACCGTTTTTTCTCACTACGTTGACCCCAGGAGCCTTCATGCGCCGTTTCCACGTCCTTTCCCTCGTCGTCGCGATGGCCTTGCCTTTCGCCGCCTGCGCCGAGCAGATCACCGTCTCGGCGGCGGCCAGCCTCACCGACGCGTTCAAGGAACTGGCCCCGAAGTTCGAGGCCAGCAAGCCCGGCAACACCGTGCGCTTCAACTTCGCCGCCTCGGGCACGTTGCTGCAGCAGATCAGCCAGGGCGCGCCGGTGGATGTGTTCGCCAGCGCCGACCAGGACACCATGAACCGCGGCGTCGACCAGAAGCTGATCGATGCCGCCACACGCAGGAACTTCGCCAGCAACAGCGTGGTGCTGATCGAACCCGCCAAGGACGGACCCGGCCTGAAGGCGCTGCAGGACCTGACCGGTGCGGCGGTGCGCAAGATCGCCGTCGGCAAGACCGCCACCGTGCCGGTGGGCCGCTATACCAAGGAGGTGCTGGACAGCGCCAGCCTGTGGTCGGTGCTCGAGCCGAAATTCGTGCAGGCCGACAGCGTGCGCCAGGTGCTCGACTATGTGAGCCGCGGCGAGGCCGAGGCCGGCTTCGTCTACCGCACCGATGCGGCCATCATGGGCGACAAGGTGCGCGTGGTGCTGACCACCAGCGGTCACTCACCGGTGACTTACCCGGTCGCCGTGGTGGCCGACAGCCGGCAGAAGGCGCTGGCGCAGGACTTCATTGCCTTTCTCTCCAGTGCCGAGGCGCAGCAGGTCATGACGCGTTACGGCTTCGGCAAGCCGTGATCGATGTCGACGTCTCGCTGTCGGTCGCCGACCGGAACCGGCGCTTCGACCTGGCCGTGCGGTTTTCCACCGACGCACCGTTCGCGGCTCTGTATGGCCCTTCGGGCTCGGGCAAGACGCTGACGCTGCAGGCCATCGCCGGTCTGCTGCGGCCGAGCCGGGGCCACATCCGGCTCAATGGCCGCACCTTGTTCGACGCGGCGGCCGGCATCGACATTGCGCCGCCGGCGCGGCGTGTGGGTTACCTGTTCCAGAACTACGCGCTGTTTCCGCACCTGTCGGTGCGGCAGAACGTGTCCTTCGGCCTGACCTCCTGGCACCGCGGCAGGCTGTCGCCCGACGAGCACGACCAGGTGCAGCGCCTGCTCGACCGCTTCGGCCTGGCCGCCACGGCCGAGAGCCGGCCGGCCACGCTGTCCGGCGGTCAACAGCAGCGCGTGGCCCTGGCCCGTGCGCTGGCTTGCCAGCCGCAGGTGCTGCTGCTCGACGAACCCTTTGCCTCGCTCAACCCGATGCTGCGCCAGAGCCTGCGCGAGGAACTGGCCGAGGTGCGGCGGCAGTGGGGCATTCCGGCGCTGATGATCACCCACGACGCGGAAGACGTGCTGGCCCTGGCCGACGTGGCCTTCATCTACGACCGCGGGCAGGTGGTGCAGCAGATCGGCATGCACGATGCGTCCAGCCGCGAGATGGCGCGGCACGAGATGGGCGCTGCACCGGCATCTGACATCTCGCCGCTGCGGCAGAAACTGCGCAAAATGCTGCAGGCCGCACCATGAAATCCAAAGTCCAGTTCCGCCTGCGCATCTACCGCGACGACAGCATCGCCATCGGCCCGGGCAAGATCGCGCTGCTCGAAGCCATTGCCGAAACCGGCTCGATCTCGGCCGCGGCGCGGCAATTCAACATGTCGTACCGCCGCGCCTGGCTGCTGGTCGACGAGATGAACCGCGCGTTGACCAAGCCCGCGGTCAGCACCGCGGCCGGCGGCTCTTCGGGTGGCGGCACAGTGTTGACGCCGGTGGGGGAGGCGCTGATCCGGCATTACCGGGCGGTGGAAAGTGTTTCACGGACGGCAGCGGCGAGTGATATTGCGGCGTTGACGCGGTTGTTGGCGCAGTGAAGGGGCTGATCGCCGCTGTGTGCTGCCTGCCGACAGATGGCAAAAAGTTAGGGCTGGTTTGTGGAAGTCCTGCACCTGTAGCCAAATCAAGGTGGCACTTGCCTTGTACCTTGTAGCTAGTCAACCAACCCGTCAGAAATGCATCCAAGCGGGTTGCAGCCACTACAAGCTATATGCTTTTAACGGAGAAATCGTATGGAAGCCATGACCTGGACAAGGGGCTCCGGTGGTGTTGTTCAAACCAGCGGCAGTCCCACGTAATTCTCTGCCAGCGCGGTCGACGCCGCCTTGGACTGCACCAGGTAGTCCAGCTCGGCTTCCTGGATCTTCTGGCCGAATTCGCCGGTGTCGGGGAAACGGTGCATCAACGAGGTGAACCACCAGGAGAAGCGCTCGGCCTTCCACACGCGGCGCAGGCAGCGGTCGGAATAGGTGTCGATGCCCACCGGTGACTTCTCGGCATAGAACTCGGCCAGGGCGGTCGACAGGTAACCCACGTCGCTGGCCGCGAGGTTCAGTCCCTTGGCGCCAGTGGGCGGCACGATGTGGGCCGCGTCGCCAGCGAGGAACAGGCGGCCGAAACGCATCGGTTCGGCCACGAAGCTGCGCAGCGGCGCGATGCTTTTTTCGAGCGAGGGGCCGGTGACCAGCTGTTCGGCGGCTTCGGGGTCGAGCCGGCTGCGCAGTTCGTTCCAGAAGGCGGCGTCGCTCCAGTTCTCCACCTTTTCTTCCATCGGCACCTGCACGTAATAACGGCTGCGGGTTGCGCTGCGCATGCTGCACAGGGCGAAGCCGCGGCCGGTGTTGGCATAGATGAGTTCGTGCGATACCGGCGGCACGTCGGCCAGCACGCCGAGCCAGCCGAAGGGATAGACCTTCTCGTAGGTGCGCAGGGCGCTTTCCGGGACGCTGGCGCGGCTCACGCCGTGGTAGCCGTCGCAGCCGGCGATGAAGTCGCAGCTGATCTCATGGGTCTGGCCGTCCAAGGTGTAACGCACCTTGGGTTGGCTGCCGTCGAAGTCGTGCAGCGTCACGTTGCCGGCCTGGTAGATGGTGGTGAGGCCGGCGGCGGCGCGGGCTTCCATCAGGTCGCGGGTGACCTCGGTCTGGCCGTAGACCATCACATGTTTGCCGCCGGTCAGGCCTTCGAGGTCGATGCGGTGGCGCGTGCCTTTGAACAACAGCTCGATGCCGCCGTGCGGCAGGCCTTCGGCATGCATGCGCTGGCCCACGCCGGCCTTGTCGAGCAGGTCGATGCTGACCTGTTCCAGCACGCCGGCGCGGATGCGGCCGAGCACGTAGTCGGGGCTCTGGCGCTCGACGATGACCGCGTCGATGCCGGCCTTGTGCAGCAACTGGCCGAGCAGCAGGCCGGAGGGGCCGGCGCCAATGATGGCAACCTGGGTACGCATGGAAATGTCTCCTTGATTTGAATGAAAAGCCGGGTCCTACGATTTCGTGTGCTTCCGCATCTGGCCGGTACAACCCCGAGCTTAGGAGGCGAGGGCGCCCGCCGCCAGTGGGCGAGCGCGGGTTTGTGCGATGATCAAACCCATTGCGCGATCACCGCGCAATCAAAAGATATTGGATGATGGACATCAACAAGGCCGATCTGATCGAAGGCATGGCCAAGGGCATGGCGGTGCTGGAAAGCTTCGACACCGAACGCCAGCGACTCAATGCCACGCTGGCCGCGCAACGCGCCGGCCTCACCCGCGCGGCGGCGCGGCGGCACCTGCTGACGCTGGCCCACCTGGGTTACCTGGAAACCGACGGCAGCTATTTCTGGCTTGCGCCCAAGGTGCTGCGCTTCTCGGGCAGCT
>Ga0307515_10002859_pt1 | contig 36725 bp, 39 predicted proteins | sample 17_EM_MG_FD_194513 | JGI IMG/M metagenome (GOLD analysis project Ga0307515, IMG submission 194513) | Populus trichocarpa ectomycorrhiza microbial communities from riparian zone in the Pacific Northwest, United States - 17_EM | ecosystem: Host-associated > Plants > Roots > Unclassified | place... | reverse complement strand
GAGCCATTAGAAAGGAATGGGGGGAGGGGGGGCGCGGAACGATATATTTGTTGGGATACGAGTGGTGCGCGACGTGATATGAGCGCATAGCTGAGTAGATCTCTTTTTTTTGAAAGGGCGGTGAAGATGGATGCTTGGACCCTTGAAGCTTTTTTTCAAAGATCCGTTCGTTTCACCCCACGATCCTTGCTGGTTTTTTTGTCTCTACCTAGGGCTGCAAAAGAAGAGCGCCTTTGTGTGGGAGAAGTGCTAGATGGTACTCTAGAAGCTGCGTTAAAGAAGGAACGGTAAGTACGCGACCGATGGATTTGCGGTGACAGTGCGAAGTAGTACTGCAGAAGTAAGTAAGTAGTAGACGTTGGCTTGATGGATGTCACTGTTTTGCCAAGATGAAAACGAAGTCCTAAAGCAAACAAAAGTTCAAATGTCAATGTTCTAGAAAAATATATGTGCTTTTGATAGAGCAGAGCAGTAACCATCCGCCAATCGAGGTGACTACTTAGTATGTACTTTTCGAGACCAACCTAAACCCATAATTCTTGATTCCATTAGCTACTTACCACCAGCCCTGGGGTGTATCATTGAAGGGAACACAAACATCTCTTATCCCGACAATCATCACTCAGGAGCACTCCATCTCCATAAGGTTCGCTGCCCGCGAGAGTCATCCTAATGTTGCAAAGGAGGACTCCATCTCTAAGCACCACCGCTTATGGTAGCACTGAAGATCTTAGACAAAGCCTTGTGTTCGACCCAGTTCACTCCAGTAAACTCTCCGGATGGATTTGCCTCCAGCCTCTCGTAAACCGACTACGAATGATATCAGGTAGCCGGGAAGCCTGCCTAAGCACCAGTCATAGAGAGTAGCAACCCAAGAAGGGTGTGAGTCTCAGACATCCCAACTCGTCTAGCACCAACGTCATTCCGTTCATACTCTAGTCTCTCCCGTGACAATACTGTCGATGCTCGACTATATCGCCACCCCACCGTTGAACTGTCGATGCGTATTGTTTAGTCTGTCAGCCTGATACCATAATCGAGTACAGTACAGGCCAGAGCCAGTATGCTAAGCCGAAGGTTTATCTCGCACATGGCCCACAAAAACCTTTGCGTCCCCCGTTTCCTAGGCATAAATACCTACCGGAGCTGTTCACGTGAAGTACTCCGCGAATCCAGTTTAATCAAGATGTCGAAGCACAACTGGTGATCGTCCACACATGTTATGTTTCAAGTAGGAGAGATCATGTTTTGTAATCACTGCCTTCTTGGTGATGCCCAAGTAGCCACGGTGATCGACAGTCGAATATGTGAGGATACCCCAAGTGTGGGAGGCTTTTGTCCATTCCGGTGTTGAAGATGGGTATTCGCTTCGGGTTAGGAATCGGTTGAAGGAAAGTGGATTGAAAAGCGTCACATCCGGTGATCTTGGCGCATTGTGGACCAAGAGAACCGACTCGGAATGCTTTCCTCCCGTCGCGATTCTGTCATTCCGATAGCTCAATGGTTGGGGAGAGCGTGATCCCACAACACACAGCTACTGTGCTAGCCATTTGTCGATGAGCTATGAGCTTGCCGTTGCAATGCGATGGTGCGAGCCATTATTGCCATAGACATCCTCGAGGGGTTGGTTATAATGGCTGGTGCACTATTAACTATTCGAGTCAAAGGACACGGGGGTCAATTTCAGCAGTAACCGCACCGTTAGGTCGAGCGCATGATGATGATTGAACATGGCGGAGTCAGGCATGGGAGATGGTAGCCAATCCAATCAAGCGGATACAACTGGTGGGTACCTACGTCGTTGGGGGTGGTGGCATTGCGGGCGCCAATCCACGAGTTGGAGGTTTGTCGAGGAGAGCTGTGTTCAACTCAGCGCTCAGTACAGTCAGTACTTATGGAGAGCACACGCAATGCATGTTCGGGAGATAAGTGACGATACTCTATCTCCTTTATTTCTTTAGCCAGATAGATATCGTGAGCGGCTCATTCAAATAGGCATAAGTAGAGTAGCTGGTTTGGTAGCACCACACAGGCCCGTCTACCGATGGCTGCAGCTAAGTTAAGCCGCGGGTTGTGTGCGTTGGATTCGGCATTACGTCACTGCTTCGGTTCCAGATGCGAAATGTGTCTGGACCCTTGTTGCAGCAACCACTCGCAATTTTCCAATTTCTCCGACGCAGCAAACACCACACCACAGCACGCAGCTCGCAGCGCAGCAACAGATGAATCTTGTTCTCACCGCTGCTACTGCCTGCAACTGCACTTGCACTGCATGACCCGCACCCCTACCTTCCACCGCTACACCGCTCCCCACAGCCCTGCATCCTCCCTACATCCACAGTAACCCCCTCTCCCCTCCCCCCGTCGAGCTTTCGTCACAACAAGACGATCGTTCACAAGTCACTTCCCTTTTCGGCTCCCAAACGCCCAGCGAATTCATTCAACCCAACAAATTCACCACAGCGCAGCAGAACACAGCACAGCACAGCACCACAGCCAGCTTTTCTATGCTGCTAACTGCTGCTGGTTTTTGGAGCCACCCCGAAAGCTGATCACCGGCTCCCCGGTGACCTTGCACTACACATTACAGCTTTTGCTTGAACCGTCTGCCCATCACACACATCTACCCCATCACCCATCCAGTCATCGAATGCTCTTCGTCTGCTCTGCACGGGTATCAAAAGCAACGGATCTGTGAGTGACACTAAAACAACACCAAGCAAGCAACAGCAACAAGCTACGGTGCAGACAATACTCCCCCACCGCTTGCCTCCCCCAAACAAAAGTCCTTTTCCTCCCACACTCTCCTCTCTCACCTTTTTCCTGCCTATATTTCCGCCTCTCTCTTTTAACATTCCACCACGATCGAAGTACACCGCGACGATCGGCAGGTTCAAAAATTCTACACCGCGTCTGCAATAGCGTACCTGGTTTCGGCATTTGTTAACGGCCGTGTGAGACCCTTCTTCATCTCGTGGTATCTACACCGTCGTCATCGTCTGGTCTTGTCGCCACCTAAATCCACTGCTACCAACCAACATCAACTAAATCTACACTTCCACTCATCACTTCAGCTACCCGTTGTCACCTCCAGCGCACTGCGTCTTCGGATCTAAGCTTGAGGTCGTCGTTCCCGTGTGTACAATCCCCCAAGAATCGGGATCCTGTCGAAAGCGAGTAAGGGTTAAGAGGGCATGGAGTTTTCATCGGTATTCAGAGGTATGAACAAATGTTCCTTGTCATAACCCGCGTTGTGAATATTTTATTGACCCAAACAAGCTGCAAATGGCTCGGTACCGTCACCAAATGGAACTTTCATTGCCTCGATCGTTCCACCGAAACTCGTTGTTCGTTCAGCATCTAGTCTCCTCGTTCAACGAGTAATAAACCTCAACCCACGGTTCGCGTCAAATGTCAAATTCATGAAGTGGTCGCCCAAAGCCCAAAACGATATCAACGGGTCACCATCGTGGAACGGATTTTGGTGCAAGAGACGGAGTGGGATAGATAACTCGGAAGAAGAGGGTATTGTTACTCAGCGGGTGCTCCTGGCAGATGATGAGACGATTCTGGTCTTTGACGTGAAGGATGAGAAGTGGACGGCAAAAATCAACCCGGGTTTCGGAGGAATAAAGAACGTCGAATTCGGCAGAAACGCGGATGAAGTGGTTGTATTTTCAGATTTCCAGGTTTGTTGTCCCAAGTCGGCCCCGGCCACAGAATGGAGGCTGATCCGAGGTCACAGCTCAAGGTAACTGTATGGAATCTGATCACGTCAAAACACATCGAAATCGCGCACCCAAAATTCTCGACGAAAGGCTTTGGTTATCGACCGTATACGTCACACTTCGCGATACTCACGCGTTCAGCGACTCACGATGTCGTTTCGATCCATCAGAACACAACATATAGGACATCCTCTACATTCACTCTACCAACATTGGACGCGCAAGGGCTTAAGTGGTCACCGTGTGGGAGATGGTTGGCTGTGTGGGATTCTGCCACTGTAGGGTACAGGGTTTTGGTATACACGGCAGATGGGCATCTTTACAGGACACACGAAAAGCCATGCGAAGGGCTAGGTGTCAAGACGGTTGAATGGAGTCCTGCAGGCGACTTCTTGACGATAGGAAGCTATGACGGAAAAATGTGTTTCCTGAGCAACTATACGTTTTCTCCAGTATGTTGATCTGCACCTGGGGATGCGACAAATCCGGCTGACCCTCGATATAGGTCATATCTATGAACCATACCAGAACCATCAGGTTGCCTGGCGTTACTGTGTGGTCAGAGTGTGCAAGTTCGGCACGCGATCGATACTATTCTCTAGTCCCGCAGCCAACTACCCTACCAACAGTCACTTTCAATCCAACAGATCCACAGTCAAAAACTGGAATCTCAGCCATGGCTTTCAGCAATCCCGATGGAACGTTGATTGCAACCAAATCAGACAACATGCCATCCACAGTATGGATCTGGTCACTGAAGCTCCTCCGCCCTTACGCAGTTCTCGTTCATTTGAATCCGATCAAGTCGATCAACTGGCACCCTAGCATACCTGACCTACTGATGATTCAATGTTCCCCGGATAACGAATCTTCTGAACAGACTGGGATGGTATATCTGTGGAGTACTTCATGGAAACAACCCAGGGCAATCCAAGTTCCTATGGAAAAGGTCACTGGCTCTATATGGGCTAAGTGGGTCCTAACACCGAGGCCATCTCGTAGCAACAACTCGAGTGTCGCCTCAACAAGTCCTCAGCCGTATACAGGACGTATAGATCGAAGTCACAGCCCCCAAGAGGAAATTGATAAACGACCTATGCTTTTGTTTGGAGATAAGGAGGGTTTCATTGTTGGATATGTCGAAGACGAGCCAGTGCCAGACGAAGAGATGATAGATCAGGAGTCGGGGAGTTTGGTGGATGGCGGATTCCCATCAACCGAACACCGCAATCGGGGCAACGTGGATTGGGATTATTATTCACCAACGGGCGAGCTGAGAAGAACGTTATCATCAGCATCCCGGAATTCGAACGTATCGATACCCGGAATACGTATCCATGACGGCAGCAAATCACGCGGAGACCTGGGTGGTGTGTCGGAGCAGACGAATGGAATGTCGTCCACGAAAGAGTGCGATGATACATTTGAGTATCGTATGCGGAAACCGAGCGTCTCGGTCAACACATAAACGATGTTCTGGTTCTAGAAGAGATTCCTAGCGGCCAGGCCTGCCGTGTGTGTTGGGTTCATTTTTTTAATTGTTTATTTCAACTATGCTTTGATACAGGTGTCTACGGTGCGAAGAATGCTTTATTGTTTATTGGGATTTCTTTATATGGGGGGTCACTTTGCATTTGTTCAAATTGGTACTGGTACTGGTCTGCTTGGGGATAAAAAAATTCTTGCTAACTTAAGTACTACTTGACGATAACATGACATGGTAGGCTATGGTGTTTGGTTTATATCTTGCTCAGACTTTCTGCGTTACCTACTGGCGATTCGTTTTTGGCTTAGCATCCAGGGCTTGTGTATACTTTAGTTTCTGTATAGCCGCTTTTTCTTCTTCATTTTCACATTCGTCCTCGAGTTTTGCTGTTTATGTACTCTATCGGTTTGAGCTCGGCGTTGATCCAAGACTTATCTACTACAAACGGTCACTGCATTAGGTACTTGGTATCTTAAAGGAATCATAACATCCATTCTGTTGTCCAGTCCTCCCGCCTGTAACTATGAAATGTGCAGCTAGTGAATTTTTTCTCAGGCTAACATAGTCGTCAATCCGTTTCTGGGAGGGGGTTTTATGTGTTGTCAAAGGTAGTAACCTTATCTTAGTACGTACGTGGGATATCACTCGAACTTCTTTGGTGCAGGTCCGATTAACCGGAATGAACGGTCTACGGGAAATTGCCCGTCGCTGGTGGAAGAAGGGTTGGAACGTTCTAAAGTTTACCGTGCACTATATCCCGTTAGTTCGGGTTCTGGCAAATTTACATTGATGGCGTCGTTGGAAGCAAGGCTTTACTATCTATGGGATGGTCCCGGAATTGAAATCCTGTCATTCATAATCTTATAAACACACGAACGGACACATTTTTAGGCCCATGGCCATGTGGTTTCCCGCCGCCAACGAAGTCGTGGTTCCCCCAAGTAGGGCGGGCTTGTTTAGATGGCAGAAAACGTGGAGCCAAGACGGTAGTGGTGGAAACAATCGTGAAGTTTGGCCGGATGCGAGATAGACGGGGGCTAGGTGGGTAACGGATGTTTTGATTCAACGGGGACTGGGCAGTGGGGCTAGGGGTGAGAGGTTGTGTTTCTACATTCTGTTCAGCTGAAAATGACTGCCTTCTGGATAACGCGGTAAGGCAAGGGAAGGGCTATTATTATTGATCCGTACCGAAAGGATGAAGATAAATGCTATTATTGTTATCGACCCCAATTCCTCACTAGGGGAGGGGAGGGGGTGTTGTGCGCCTAGCATGAGACTCAGCCCGCTGCCACACCGTTACGCAAGGCTGCCAGGCTTCCTCATGATACATACTCCCCGAGCACAGTGAGAGAGACCTGGGTTGACACATGCTAGCAGTTTTCCGTGGGTGCCTCGGTTTTGATACAATTCTGGGCCCGGCGGAAAAGGTATTTTTTTGGAGGTTTTGGAGGGGAAGGACTAGGGTTTTGCATTGACGGGGCATACTCGGGAAAAGTTCGCAATGACGTTTTATCTCACATATTTATGACAGTTTCAGCCTCTCTGTATTCGCTGGTAGATCTTTCGCTTCCTTTGCTTTGGGTTTGTGTCCCGAAACCAAGCTAGCACGTCATGATCCTACCGTTGTCTTGTCCGATCGTTGGGCAGCAAGGCTGTGCTAGGCTCTCCTGCTAAGCCTCGCTGTAATAAGAGGAAGACTCGGAGTAAAAGTCCGTATATACTTTCTATTCAATGCCGGATCCACGGACTCTCGACGATTCTAAGGTATGTCAGAAGTGGCTCTAAGTTTTTCTGTGCTTCTCAGCTTTTTCTCTGGGAAGGGAGGAGGAGGGAAGACATGTGACTTTCGTCTTGGCTCGCTTAGAACTCTTGGTATCAAACTGGGCGGGGGCCGAGTCAACGTCAAGCCGCAGGAAGTTTCATGAAGGTGGTAAATTTCCGCCTTACCTCGGGCTATGCAAGTCTCCGGAATGTCGGATCTTCGAGTTGCTTCACCACATTCTTGCAGTGGAATCTTTACCAGTCTTGCAGTGAGTGATCATGAATGGGGTTTAAATTCGAAGGGTATTCTAGAGTTTCGCTAGGATTGGAGGGGGGGGGGGGGGTTTGTTCTGAGATTAGGATCCCGGGATGAGTACCAAAGTAGGGGCAAACCCATGCGAGATTTCCCATGAACTACAGCTCTGAAACGATCCATACCCAGCACGGCGGTGAATAGACCCATCCCCGATGAACCTGGCAGCATCTCGTCCGAGCCTTCCCGCTCCCCTGCTCCGATCTTTAGGAGCCCAATCGTGCCCCCGATACGCTGGAAAAGACACATCGTAACCCCCTCCAGCAGCGGCACAGCACTTTAGCGGTGACTCACATGATGTTGGGGATCTCGATGATGTATTTGTATCAGAGCCAGCCCATCATCCACAACCCCCTTCTTTCTGGGGTGAACGATGTTACTCACAATGCATGATTGTGGCATGAACCCATGCTGGGCTGACAGACAAACGGACAGTGCGGCAGATAGGCTGATGGTCACAAGTGTATCACTCGGACGGAACGATCCCAAAGATAAAAATTGATTTGCATTAACTACTTGCACTCACATTTCAATTGCAGGACACACAAACCATTGTCAAACTCCCCCGCTCCCAAACGTCAGCTGGCTAAACTCCCATGCCCATCCAATTCACATCGCACAGATTTTTCCGCCCTGCCCCCGCCCCGGCCTCCCAGCTTCAAACGACGTATTTACATTAAGAGTTAAGGATATGGGAAATTCTATGTTCAAAAAGCCTATAGGGCCAAAAGTTCTAATCTCGGGGGTGCAATCATGAACAAGAGAATATTAAAAACAAAGCAAGAATGCGTATTGTGCGAGAACCCGTTCCCAGCTCCAAGATATCCATCAGAAACACAAAAAAGAGGGAAAAAAATAGCACATATTCAGACTAGTGGAACACCATTGTCGTCTTCTAGAAGCTCGTTCAATACGGCGCAACCCATCCTTACCTTTCGACCATCCGTGCTCTCCACCTTCCGTACCAAGGAACGGAATTTGTCGTAGAACTCAATCGCTTCCGGGTATTTGTCCATCCGGTCCTCGAGCAACTCCCACCAATCCGCGTCTATCCACCGTGGCATACCTGCTCTGAACTTTGCGTACTCCCACCAGGCTGGGGCGTAGAAACTCCATTCCCAGTCTATTATTCCGACGACGTTACCATCCTGGACTATGATGTTTCCCATGCTGAGGTCGCCGTGAGTGTACGTAAAGGGCGCGCATTCTGGCATCTGGAGTCGAAGTCGGTCCAACGCCTTTTGCGGGATCTGGCCTTTAAGGGTTGCCGCCATCGCGGCCCAAAGCTCGTCCTGGGTGTTGAACGGACCCTGTGGTTCAGGGTAGAGGAGGTTGAACAGCATCTGGTCTACGAGCGGCTGCTCGCCGACTCGGCACATACACGGCGACGTCAGGCTGCGGAGCTGTCGAAGATACTCGGCTGTTTGATCCGCAATCTTCTCCTTCTGTTCCCACGACATGGTTGGCCACAGCGAGTCGAGGGATTCGCCGGCGATTTTATCCTTGATGACGAAGTGGAGGTTGTTGTCGTCAATCCATTCTGCGAGTATGCTCGGCACCGGAATCGTGGTGTTTTCATGAAGGAATTCTAGGATGGTGTCTTCGTCCCATGGTGTTTCGGCGGGAGAATCGTACGGAGACTCCTTCATGATCACGGACGATCCTAGGCTCCAGATTCGCCGGTTGCAGGATCGGTGAAGCAACTGTACTCCGCTCGCGGTGTTCTTGAAACCGGGGAGGATCGGGTAGTCCTTCTTTGAAGCCATGGCTTTAGAGGTGTACTTCGAATGAAGTGAGAGCTTGGGGAATTCGAGAGCTTGGAGAATCGACCGATAGATGTCAACACAACCCCTGCGCGCGCAACTAGTATACCTGTTATTTCGGAAATCATGGGCGGCAACGAGGTTGTAGCTACTTACCAATTGACAAACTTTAACAAAGTGCAGGCGTGATATAAAGTCTTCGGTACGATATCCGGTGATGTCAGGTTAGGGCGGGGACAAAGGTTAGAAGATGAGCGTGTCTTCCAGAGTTCGGGGGAGCTGATGCTTCTTAATACGGGGTTGAGAACTGAATAGATTGAGGCTTCGGACGAAATGCCGATGGGTATAGTGGATGTATATATAGTGATCTATGCACTGATATATATAGAGCGGTGTGCTTGAAAATCAGTGGTAGACACGACTGACAAACAGAATCCAACGGGCCGTTTATATAGATAGTGGTAGTCGTGGTCGTAGTGAAATGATTCAAGGGGAGGTTGCGCGCGCTTCCCATTAGCATTATGCGGTGAGCAGCACTGTGCAGAAGGAAGCGAGAGGGGATCTCGAGGGGAGGGCGTGACGATGAACAGACCAGCTGTCTGCCTCGTCTATCGAGTCATAGAGAGCACTTCGCAGTACCCCTCACAGTGAGGTGCCTTGGGTATGTACTCTTTGTGGGTCGCTTCGTGCAGCGGCTCCGTCGCTTGTTCGTAAATGCCCTACTTAGAGGTATGTTTGTGCAACTCTGCTAAATTAGCTTCCTCCCGGCAACATCCGTGGAAAAGTCAAACGTAGTAATCTGCACGTTCAACCTCACCTTGACAAACACCACCACCATTATACCCCACCCACCACAATGGCACCAATAACTCTTCCAAAGAAAGCGCCAAAGAAGGCGCCGAAGTCATCGCGGCCGACTAAGGCTGGGGGCAAGCCCACCCACACGTCCCTTGGGGTGGCGAAAAAGCTGCACAAGAACGACAAGCGCACACCTAAGCAGCGAGTAGCCGAAATTGCGCGTCTCGAGAAAACTCTACCGACGCTTAACGCCGTTGTCCCTGCCGCCGCCTCAGGAAAAGTTAAAGGTGGTCGTGGGAAGATTGGAAAGGTCTTTGTCGACGACCACGACACAGCTAAATTGATGCGGCTTGTGGAGCAGGCGGCGGGCAAGCAGGAACATGGGGAGGAGAGTAAGCTTGAGAGAGCAGTGCGTTATGTTCCATTGCTATATCTGGAAGCGGTCCGTAGCTGACGCTAGATGTAGAGAAAACTCGAGGCTATCCGCGAGGCGCGAAGAAAGGAGGATGAGAAGAAGGAGGAAAGCCGTAGAGAGAAATTGGATGACACCAAGAACAAGGTCCGGCGAAAACGGAAGCCGAAGGGATTCAGACTAGGTGATGAAACGGAGAATCCAGAGAAGGTTATAGACCAGGCAGTAAAGGATGGAAAGCCAAAGAAAAAGGTTGGGTTTGCATGAACCCATGGGAGTGGGTGATATTGGGTGATGGTGGGTGACGTTGTTTGTACATACACGGGAGTATCCTACGGATCCTCGGTAAAATGATGGTAATGATGGCGAGCAACTGTATTCTATTCGAATTTTACTTACACTAGTGAAGATACCCCAGCGGGTCGGTACGCAGACAATCTCTATACCGCATGAACCCCATATCTTGGGTCGATCTAAACACCCTCGTCCAAGGAACTGATGCCCACCTGACTGCTAGTAAAGAACAATCCATATCGGAGATTGCATGGTGAATTCTGTTTCATGAAGCCCGCATTCTGTTTCACTGAAGCCCGCGAGAAATTGCAAGAAAACTCTCTATTGCCGGCCGCTGGACCCGCCATTTACTATTGTATCGCCGTGTTCTCACCGCAAAAAACGCACCATCACGCTGCGCACTGTGCCGCATTCCAAGGTTCTTACTCTTTTGCTACATCGTTAACATTCCCTTCCCATCTCTCGTTTGGTGCCACTTATCAACAGCTTACCCCGAAATTACAATTCCATTACGCAAAAAAAATCTCATCGTCAGGATCGAATACAGTATAGAAGAATTGCTGCTCGTAAGCAGACTTCTCAAAAATGCCTCTCGGCCGATCTATAAGCGCATAGTCGCGCGTGCAACCCTCCAACGCGGCTCTTCCCAGATCAAGCTCGAAAGCACAGGGCTCTCGCGCTTGTTCTCAATCTGTAATCTGCCCTACACCTTTCGGGAAGCTTGATCTTGCATATGCAACAACCCTCTGCAGTAGAACGTTCGGATGCGAGGGAATATGTTTCAGCTCGCCTCGAGGCGATGGCGGGCAGAAACGAGCTCGTTACTCACCTGCATAAGCGATACCCAAAGACGATAAGCGAACCCGCCAAAATTAAGTTGACCCAGCCACCCCGACGGCGCAACCAATCATGCGTTTGCGTCCACCAAGTCTGCCCGCAAGATTCTTCTCTGACCGACAAAATCCACCTTTGTCCGAGGCAAGTAAGATCGAATTTGCCACCTTCATGCGTGAATGGACTAGTTACTAACTGAAGGATTAACAAAGGTGACCGTGCCTGGCAATGTCGAGATCGAAAAGCCAGAACGATGAGTCCCGACCCGACCGAGTGGACTAAGTGGCGCACTACCTATCTAGCTAGCTGTATAAGCACGAAATATACCGTGGCAGTACGCCCTAGCAAAAGAACAGGAGATAAGGCTAACCGCCCAGCGCGCGGGTAGTGTTTCACAGGGCGTTTTTATGCCCCCCACCAAGCGTAGGACACCTTGGCTGACCATCTCATCTTCTGGAGCATTGACCACTATCCTAACCTTGCTTTTCTCTTTCTGACGTCTGAGTAGATGCCCTTCTGCACGCGTTACTGGTCCTCGAAGCGTGCACGTGCCTTAGAATGACGCGGGAGCTCAGCCTCAGCAGTACTGCTATCCGCTATCTGAATCCTATCTTACCGAGAGCTGCAAAGCCCAAGCGAAAAGCGGTGGAATCTCCTCGCATGATAGGTTCCCGCTTGCCACTGGGCCCGAATTATTTGCAGCATAGCGCAGCCGCGCAGTCAGTCCATTCGTTGCGCTTCTTCTTTCAATTGCCAGGTACCCCCGAGCTAGTTCAACGGCGCAGCTGTGCAGTCAGTGTTTCGTGAACATGATCAGCCTTCGACCGGAGAGGGGAGATAGTTGATGCGGGCAAAAATTGCGGCGTATCGGATCGAGTATAAAGACTAGCCGGACAGGAGCTTCCGTTTCACATCAGACATCAGCAGCTACTCTACAACACCATCAACTAGCTTCGTCCTTCGTTCAGCAAGCTATCCGCCTACACTCGCTAGTTCCCGCCATAAACAACCACTACTCCTACACCTAACCCCTCACCTCCACACTCGTCAATGATGGCTACCTGTCAACGCTGCGGCTACTTCAACCCTCCCCAGGTGCCTGTTTGCCAAAAGTGTGGTGGATATCTAGGACGTAAGTTGAGGATGGTATCTAGAAAGGTTCTTGCTCACCCATTCACCGGGAGAGTCAGCACAGTTGCTTACAATCCTGCAGATTTCCTCATTTCTTGAACACAACATGGATGCCCGCCGTACAAGCTCTACCGGTGTCACGCCAGTATGAAAAAATACGGCACACCGTCCACCTATAGTAGCACGCTGGTTATTTTGCATTTCTTCAATTGCCCTGCTTGATGCCTAGTTGGCTTGCTATGAATTTCTCCGACGTTCCTTTCACAGCTATCGGTCAGCGAGATATCCATGGACCTAGGACGAGAGACGAAGAGGAAGTGGAGGAAGCAAGTTGTGGTTGTATTCGTTCCTGATTTTCCTGTATTAGTATTGATTGTTTTTTCTTTCTTGGCCGTGTATTACTACTAGAGGAGGAAGTCATATAGATATAGATATAGATATAGATTAGATATAGATTAGATATAGATTTCTTGTTTTTTTCCCTTTGTTTTTACAGCATTTTGCTGGTCATTCTGTTGTACTTCTATAGATTCCTTTGGAGAGTTTCTTTTTGCATTGTATCAGTATCGTAGCTATAGATGATGGGATGATTGGCATTTAGATTTCTTATGTTTTTTTCTTAGAGATTTTTTGCTGGTCATATTTCTGTTGTACTTCTATAGATTTCTGCATATTTTCCTTTTCTGTATCGTGGACGAGGAATAATTGGGTTTGTATTTATTCTTGTTCATTGTGGACTACTACAAAGCTATTTTACATACCTATTCAAAATCCTTCAGTTTAGAGTAAGAAGCAAAGGTCTACAATTCCTGCCACTCACTTAGCATGTTCTATCATGTTCTATCATACTTTAGGTACCCACATGGTTTAGAATACCACACCACCTATTTGCCAATTTTTAAATTTACCGAGTAAAGTTAAGTGAATACTTAGTATGACAGTAACCCTAAACCTATCCTGTAAATTGAAAACCCAGTGAGTTAAAGTAAAAAAAAAAGCCCCCCGGAAAATTCTGAGGCTCAAATTTTATTTCAGTAAATTGAGTTTGCCCATATCACAGCCCCGCAACTAATTTTCTTTGTGTCGAAAATTCCCCAAAATTACAAAGAGTATCTATGTGTAATTTTGGTCACATTTTCTTTATGTTTTTTTTGTACGTGTGGATTGTATGGTGGTGTTTGTGCCATCGCCATGACAAAATTCGAAAACATCTTGCTTTGGCGACAATATGGTAACTCCATGATCCACACAACAAAACACATCCAAAAATCACAAACAGAGTTGCAAGGTTACGCGTAAATACTCATTGTAATTTTGAGTATTTTTGGGCTGCAGATATCATTGAATACCGGTTCAAATTTACCCGTACCGGTTCTCGGATTTTCGCGGAGGGGTTTAGGCCCACCCGGTATCGGACGGTTCATATTTTACGTCCGAGACTACGGGCTCACCTCCGCAATCGGCGGCGGGCAAGTGAGACGGAGAGTGAACCTTGGTTTCAAGAGATGATCCTTGATGGGGCGCGTGGATAAACACACAACGCAAAACTGTGGCCGGTGCCGGTGTATTGGGTACCGGTGGGACGCTGGCGGCCACGTCAGGTCCAACGTCCAGTAGGTACGTATACCCGCTCTCATCTCTCAACAGTACCACTAGTTCCAGCAAGCATACACCCATCATCCATCACCCAGCAAATGCATGAACGTTTCCCCACAATCACCAGGGTCGTCGTATCGTCAATGCCATTGCTATCAGGCTCCCAACAGATAATTGCATTAATTATCTCTGCCACACAAAGATGAGAAAGTAGAGAAAAACGACAGATACCGAGATCTACACTAGTGTGACAAGGCTTAAGGTAAGAAGACAGAACAACCAAGGTATAACGCCATGTGCGCCCTAACTAGGTACTAGTATTATCAACTGACATACAGGTGATGATAGCGGGTGAGCCTGTCACTTTAAGCATAAGCATCAAACCAAATTTCCGCCTGAGCCACTGTAATGTTATCGAACGCCACCTCCGATTTCGAATACCCTCTGCAAGGCCGTTTGGAAGATCTGGACGTTGTAATCGACTAAGCCCTGACGTTCAATACTTTCTTTCCGCATTAAACAGATCAACGCCAGGAACCTGTAGGAACAAAAAAGTCTCGGCGGTTAGAGAAGATGTCGCCGTAACTACCGGTAAGAGGTAGGGTATTTCTTACTTGTTGATCTCTCGTAAATAAAGTACCATGCCGTTCTGCAACCTGATCACGCTACTGACTTCGGGGATCTGTTCGGGTTCGTCGGTAGGAGGTGCACCGGGAGAAACGGGCGGCGAAACCTGACCGGTCCCATCTGGATCCGACTTACGGTCATAACTACATCCTGGATCAGCACAGGGTCCTAAGATATTATTTTGAATGGAACACATACCCATAGATTTCAGAAACATCTACAATAACGTCAATGAAATCGCTACAGATCTCGTAGCTTTGGACATCCACCGGACTCGAGTCTGTCGCAATGTAGATTTTGCTGAGGACATCAAAGAGAAACGCTTTCTCGATTCCCGAGTTGCTGCAAAGGACATTCAGCAGATTCTCCAGGGTTCCAAGCTGCGGCAACAGTTTCTGGATGACTTTCGAGAAAGCCTCGAAAATACTGTGGTCGTAGATGCTGGTGAGGTGATACGATACTTGAACGTTGTCGTAACCAGCATCTGCCAATTCGTCTTGTGTTCTCTGCATGATATCCCTCTGTGTATCCAATTTGTATTCGTCCGACAACCCATCCACTTTGTGAATGAAGACCTCAATGTTGACCTGCGGATAGGACCTTTGCAGCGCAATGATGGTGGAATGCAAGCGTGACAGAGGGTCGAGAATTTCATCTTGTGCATCGATGACCCAGATAAGTGCTCCCAGCTCGCCAAAAATGTTGTCAAAATCGAACGTGTCATCCAGATAATCGAGTTGGCCAGGGAAATCCCAAACTTGAAAGTCCATGAATGAGCTGCCGAAGCGTTAGTGCACACATAGACATGTGCAACCATTGGGTGGGAATCAGACTGTATGGGGTCTTTTGTAATCCTCGTTGTAGATTCCAGGAACAGTGTTTCTGTTGGCGGCATCTTATGAAACACTACGGAACTGATCGAAGATTTCCCGCTTCTATGGGTACAATTCAGCACTGACTGCATTGGAAAACACGAATTGGTAACACCAGTACCTTCTCTGACCCATCAGGAGGAGTCTCGGCCGCCTACCAGTTCCTGGGGGAGGCACTCCACCATATGGCCCCGTACTTGAAGTTGGACTTTGCATCCTCTTGCGGCGCCTCGCGAATTCGGTGGTGTCAATATATCTTGCCTCGACACTCGATGCAGGTGAGAGTTCCTGTTCGTCCGGTTCCTGTAAGAATCGCTCCAGTGAGTATGAGCTCCTTCTCTCAAATCTAGGCGGCCGCGCTGTGGCCGACGACTCGACATCAGTAGTGTCATCGGTGAATCTCGTGTGTTTCCATGACATTATAAGAAAGCAATCCCTCAGAGATCGAATGAAATCTATTCAAACGCGATGATCTGAAGGGTAGTGGAGAAGGCAATGTGATCGCAAGAATGAAAAATAGGAACGCGAGGTAGGAGTGAGGCCGAAAGACGGCGAATTGAATAAAAAGAGTCGCAATAGTTAAGTGGGTAGACTGTCAATCTGTCAATCGTTCCTTCCTTGTGGACGAGAGCTCAAGCCCGCCACCGATTAAAGTTTCAGCGCCCAGAGAGCTCTTCTGTACCTCGAGAAGCACGGATTGAGCTTGCGCGAGCAGTTTTCGTGTTCTATTTTGAGTACCGACCTCGAAGTGTGTTTCGCGAATCGGAGTATCTCTTGGCGAAAGGTTGAAGAAACTTCCCCTCCGCAGACAATCGTGATGTGAGAATCTTTTCCCTTCCTTATTTGTTTTTCCTTGGTGGATCAAAGCGGGCACGCCACTGTTTCCGGGTTCTATCCCTCTGGGGTCGTACCCGACACCACGGATTACGGCTGGGAGCTAAGGCCGTGCGTGGGGTTATATAAAAAAGTTGTATGTGGGGGTTTGATGTGCGTCCAGGAAGAAAGTTTTTTTATGACAGGTAGACAGTCAAACCTTGCGGTATCATAGAAGGATGTATGGCTCTCGTGCGCAGAGAACGTAAGAACAGGAAAATGAAAGAAAAATAAAGCGAACAATATTTGAAAAAAAAGATGCTCTCAGGAAACTTTGGAAAGGTATTAAGGGAGTACCGCTTACTTTCGTAATTCACTTTCTGCCCCGATGCCCGGATACTTCTCGGTGATCTTCCTTAGTCTGGATTCAGTATTGCGGTCTCAGAACGTGCGCAGTCCTGGAAATGCTCTCATTGGGCGGCTCACCTTCCGCAGGTTCAATGACACGGTGCTTCAGGAGCGTCTTCGATAAGGCGTCGATACAGCTCGACAGGTTGATAGATAAGTACTAAGTAAGTGCGAGCGCAGCGTTTTTTCTGTCTCTCAATGTTTCAGCAAGACAAGAATGAACGGTGAATAGAAAAAAATGCCGCACCACCTCTCTGGTTTCGGCAATCAGCATGGACCAATTACTCCTTTGATGATGATTTCCGCGGTCGGAAAGTCAGAGCCGCACAGACAAACGGGTGGGTATAACCGGGCTGACGGGTCCCCTACTTTTCGCGCTGAGGGTGGTGGATGTGAGAGGTTCCAGGCAGCAGTGGTGATTTCCAGGTTCAGGATTCGGTAAATACGATGCAACAAGAATGATGACCGGCAAGGGAAACGAAAGAGAAATAGCGATCGATTAAAATGGTGTTGTGAATAATTCGACGTCGCGCTGAGACAGGCAGTCGTCTGATTTCAGCGGCAGGTGTGTGGTTGGGGATGGATCGATCGAGTTGAGGTTGGGACAAATGACGACAACCCGAATATGCACGTAACCTACCCAATGAAAGAGACGATTTATTGCACTCGCAGTCGTATTTTACACATCACAATTAGTACCTATTGGTACCACTGAGGTACTACATAGTACCGGTATTTGGGTACGTGTGAACTATCGCCTAAAAATCATGAGTATCGCATGAATTCTACGTAAGAGCTCTACATGAGCTCTAGCTCTGTGTGTGATCGCCGCTCTATCTATAGCTACCATGTAAGTATCTACCAGATAAGTCCAAGTATCAATTGCCGTCACATATAACCCGAATGCAATAAAATTCGGTATATCTAATTTCAATCGTCCATTCCAGGCACACGACCAGTAATTAAAAGTTGCCGGGTAATAACCGGAGAATGAAAGAGCCTCAACGCGTAACCTTCGCGATTCCACTGACATACACCCCGCACAAATCAACTTAGCATGACACAACCTACCCCAGCTTCGAATGCGCTGCTGACCGAGCATTTTGGCTGGACACCTCTCGTACCCTTTCCCTCTCGCGTTGTATTCCTAATACAAAGCTGACGATCTTGTGTGGACCTTAATTGATGATGTGATAAACACGGTCAATGAAATTTCATATGCGTCCATTGAGTCTGTCGAAGTGTATATGCGCCGAATGTCACCCGAGGCTCTCGGCTTTCAATCTAAACCAGGAACAATTCGCGATGTCGACGACGATGGGCGCACCTTAATGACGGAGGAAGAGGAACAGGAATTAATGAAAGGGTTTCACCAACTCGAAACTTTGGTGGAAAACACTGTGGACATAAACTTCGACAGATTCGAGCTTTTCGTTCTACGGAATGTGTTGGTCGTGAAGGAGGACCTAGTGGGATGGGTGAGATTGGAGCATCATAAGGTTCAATTCTGTCCTTTCCCGTATCCTGTTCTACTGCAATTGAGCGACCGGGCTGATCTGCTGCGCACCACAGGGCCTCGACTACTCCGGTATTACTGCTGATCCTCCCAAAGACGATACGATGGATCTAGACACGCCTGAAGAACCTGCCGCCTCAGATCAAATGCGCCTTCGGCAGCTCCGGCAAAAGTTTTTTGCCACATACGCCTTTAACCTCGAGCTTCAGGCCGAGAAAGCCGCCAACGAAAGGATCCTTTCGCAACTGCGGAATCTCGTTGCATCCACCAGCCCCTCCTACGACGGGCAGCCGACACCGTTCTCACTTATTTCTAGCGCCAATAACACCAAGGACGCCGCTGCATTTGCTACCTATCAACTAGGTCAAATCCGAGACCACCTCGCTGAAGTGAAACCAAAGTACGCTGCATTACTAGCAGAAAAGGAAAAAGCAGCCTCGGAAGGGGGAAAGATCAATGGTCCAGACGCAGAGCGCAAGCAGTATATAGAGAAGATGACACGAAGGCACCTGGAACTTACACGAAAGCTTAGGTTGAATGCAAGGGGCGATGTGGTTGGGGGTAATTTTGATTCTGGAGAGTTGAAGAAGGGGTCGGAAGAGGTACAGAAGTTGGAAGAGATTGCTGGGAAGTTGAGCAAGGGGCAAAGGTGAAGGTGAAGGTGTACAAATGGCACGCGTATGAATGTTTTCCTCGTAGGTGGGTTGGGGTGGCGTACCGGTGTTTATTTGGCCATATACCATACTGTTTTTTGAAGAATAATGACCGTTAGGTCGCTGCTATTTAGTGAGCGGAGGATTGTTGAAATTGCACGCTTCACGGAAGCAGGGGTTACAAGCTCCCGCAGTAACTAGCGCAGGGTGGCATAATTGACCTATTTCGAACTAAATCCTTGTGCAACCACCGCAATCCAACCTCACCGTCGTATTCAACTCCTGCCATCGTCCCTTCCTGACTACGGAACAGCATATCCAGCAATGGCGGATGCCACTCTCCGTAATCGCAAACCCGTCGAAGTCCCGCACTCCGCGTCCTTGGGCGAAAAATCTAAAAAGCGCGCACGCAATGATGACGACGAAATCTCCCCTTTCATCTCCATCACCGACATTCTCCGCGTTCTCTCGGGTCTTCTCGTTATCAGTTGCGTCTTCTCATGGTTGATAACTGATGGCGAATCCCTGACATGGGGATACCGTCCTAAGCTCTCCCGCTGGCGCACGCTCAAAGCGTTATTTGTACTCCTCCCCCTACTTCCTCCGTTCTCTATGCCAATGCAAGAGTAAAATAGAAACCGGCAGTAAGCCTCACTGATGAGTACCTTGCGCTCTACACTGGTGCCAACCCGGACCTCCCCATCTACGTCGCCGTAAACGGATCCGTCTTCGACGTCAGCGCGAACCCCGGCATGTACGGCCCCGGCGGAGGCTACCAGTTCTTTGCGGGGAAGGATGCAGCGCGCGCGTTCGTTTCCGGGTGCTTCCAGCAGGACCTGACTTGGGACCTTCGCGGGCTAGAGGAAATGTTTATTACAGGCAAAGGGCGGGATGAAGACAATGCGGAGCTAGAGGAGATTACGAAGCTTGAACAGCAGCGGAGAGATGGGTCGTTGGGTGAAGGATTGGGAATGCATGAGAAAGTCAAGATGGAGGGGAGAATCCGGTGGTTGAAAGGCCGCCGTCAGAAGCGGAGAAACGAGGCGTGGGAAAAGGTGGAGAAGCAGATTAAGCACTGGGATAACTTTTTCAGGAATCACGATCGGTACTTTTATGTGGGGAAGGTTAATCATCCGAGTTTGGAGGGGACGCCAGTGAGGGAGCTTTGTAAGAAGGGGAAGCAGAAGTCTGGGTAGGAAATGATATGAATAAAGAGAGCGCCCAACTACTCATAAGTCTCTTTGCTATTCCGGTAATTGAAATGTAAATTCAATAAACCCAACCCCCAAGGTCAGTGGTGCGTAACCAAAGACGAAGCGCAAAGGGATTCGGAAGCCCTTCTCTACTTTACCCCACGCTATCTCAGGAATGCATCCTATTATCCTATCTATGAAGTTCTTATCGCAATTCGAAGAACACTCATTCCTAAGTACTTAAGTAAGGATGTATTACCACCAATACTTCGTCCGACAGTCAACCATACAAACCAACGTACATACTACCCTTGTTCACCAGTGTAGGATTACTCATAGGTGCGATGCTCTTAGTTCGTAGGTAGTCAATTCACGAAGTTGCCTTCCACTTAATCTGCATGCAAATCATTTGCATCGTACTTCCAGCAATTTTAAATTGGTTGGGTTGCTTTGAGTCCTAGCTCTGGTAAGAACCTTCGTTTTTGTCGAAGAAATCGGCATCTGGAGTCTTCTGAGGCATACGACAAATTCAGCCTTTGGCTACAGCTACTGACACCTGTATGCGAAAATGATGTGTGGGATTTGAAGTTGTGTATCTCATCCCCACGTCTCATTCAGCGGAACTTCAACCATTTCTAATTCCTCCCACATTCATATGGTGACCTCACCTCATACTTCACTTTCGGGCCGTATAACGTCGCTAACAGACTCGTAATCCTCGTAATCCTCGTAATCCTCGAGTGTATCAAACGCGTACCCATCCATGGTATGTACTCTACGTAGCGGATGCCCGAGATTTCTACCACACTGCCGTCGACTAAGTAGCACTTCCTGGTGCTTGCGATGCATGCGGCGTTAGTAAGCTTCGTCTCCTTCTTGGATTTGGATCCCTTGCGGAAGAGGCGGTCAAGGAAGCGCATTTTGTTGCGATTGGGCGAGATGAAGGCGGCTGTGCCGGTGTGAATATGAGGAAGTAGACAGGTATATGCGGAGGAAACGAGTGAGGATACGGTTTATAGTGGATCTGCTGTAGATAAGTACTTAAGTAGTCACCGAAGCTTATATACGGGCTGATTCAAAACCATGAAGACCAATCCATTCACTATTGAACAAGGCTGGGGGAAGGATATGGGTCAAACAACTTCGCTTGATTCCATTTTATTTAAAATTAGCTATGCTGTATAAAGAGAGTGAAAGGGTATCGTCCAATACGTTGCTTGATGACACAGCTGTGTATCTATGGGATGAACATCATAATCCCCGTTTAAAAGGGGGGCGTAAATTGGAAACTGTAGGAGGAAGTTGACATGTCCCTCGGGATATGGTGAAATGGTATCGATTCCGTTACCTATTTCTTGCCTCGGAAAGACGGAGTAGCTATCGAAAAAGTCTAGGAAAAAGAAAGCTATTGATATAAAACTTCGAAACTTTAAGCCTGTCTAGCCCCGTATGTCATCTAAACGTGCTGAGGTATTGAGTGTTCTCACTCGTGAGAATAAGAGACGCACCATAATGCTAAGAATCAGAGGTGATTTATGGAAATTGGCCCTTTGATAAAATAAAATCTAACAATATATGTTTACACCGACTGTTCATTGGACTGAAATGTTGCATCCTCAAATAGGTTTCAAATGCAGAGAGCGTAGAGGTACTTCTAGGCTTTTCGGTGGCTTCAGTCTAGTAATTTCGTCGTCACAACAGAGGAGAAAGGAAAGAAGGGGAACCAATCCATAGTAGATTCTTTATATTGATTTGTGTGTCCTATGAGGTTTCTTGCTCCGGGAAGGTTGAGAGGTGTCCGAAGTGGAATACCCATCGATTATTTTTGGTTAGATATGGAGGAAGCTTTCGAACTAAATATAGGGTGGTTTATGGTCACAATAGCCCTTGATATGGGATCGGGTTAATGTAGTGCTTGTTAAATTTGCGAAGGGGGAGGAGTTTCTGGCGAAGAGCTGTAGCTATTGTCGTACTGGAGCTCACAGTATGGAGCCACTACTCACCCTGGACCGTCACAAATTCTCAAACACTGGTGTATTCATAAGAAAGACCGTGGGACTTATAAGTCCTTGGATTATGCACTATAAAACAACCCAATCAAAGACGACATTAGTGAATTCACGTCATGCCAACCCATACTCGATCACTCGCACTTTGAAGACATCAATCAAAGTTGGATGGATTTAAGGCTACCAGAAAGGCAAAACGACCTTGAAATCCATTCGAAATCTTCATGGCAGTCGACATGAGCTCTGTAGCCACCTTATCCCACGATGGCGACGTTCTTTTGCATGTTTAGTACGGCGACGAGGCCTGGTTCGTGTATCGTCACACGTCCTTGCTGCGAGCTCTTCCAGCTTCTACTCCATGCTTAGGCCTTAATCTTCATTTCTTGAGGCAGCAACCTTGCGGAATCCATCACGCTCCGAACCCATTCAGATAGCTTTGGAAGAGGTCAACCCCAATGCGATGCAAATCATTCTTGGTGTCATTCACCTCCGTAATTTACATGTCCCTCGTTACTTGGGGTTCTCAGACATGTATGAAGTTCTAAGCTGTGTGGTCGCTATTTTCTTTACGAGGCACTGCAGATTACTATCGATAGGATTGGCAGCTGTTGATTCTAACGAATGCCTTTTGACGGGATACTGTTTATCACGTGGGCGTTTCACCTGCTGGTCCAGTTTAACTATGCTAGTTACTAGGTGACTTTTTATGGTGGCTAAGACGGATCCTTCCCGCCCTAGGTTTGTAACGTTTCCTCCCGAGATGTTTGGTGATGCCGATATTCCGGGCGCAATTGGTTGGTCCACCAATGACTCCCATTTGACAGGGTGCATCATACTTACGCTGGATAGAAAAGGTAGTAGTTTAGCGAGCTATATATTGTCACGAGGTGAAGTATTGATTGTCGAAGTATACTTAATACGAGCATTGACATGAGTAGATCAAAGACTGAGTGTCCTGCTCGAAAGAATGCAACGATCACCAATGACAAGAATTAAGCGTGATGGGCACATCGCTGTTAGAATCGGATGAGTTGTGGGAGAGCAGCATTCATGATATCTTGAAGCTCTTTGCGCTGAGCGGTGATGGAACGTGATCCTTTGTCTGAAGAAGTGATCATACCCCATCCTTGCTGCTTTAATGTGGCATTCTGTGTCCTCTCTAGTTGAATATTAATCTCCACTTTCGCCGGCTGCCGTGCTCTAACGGCTGTCACAGGTCCCACCGCAGGATTTTGCTGAAAACGGCAAAAACCTTACGGGCTGCATATTCCCGAGATCTTTTAAGATTCCAGACTTTAGTCTCCTGTGCGGGTGGCCATGAAAGTTTCTCGTGAATGCTACGTAATGTAATGTATAGTAGAGTAGAGTAGATTGGATCATTGTGTGGTGTAGGATGTATGAATAGGTCACTTATAAAAACATTCCCCAACCTAGAGTTAATACAATACCCCCACACCGCCTCGCTCGCGCCCAATTAATCATCTTCATTGCGTTTGTCGTTTACTTATCTAGGGGGTATATTTCTCACTATTACCTTCCAGTCATATTCGCATATCCACTTTAGTATCGTCCACATCAGACTACAACTCGATGAAGTACTCGCACTCCCGGAATAATGAAGAGCTCGCAGTTACAATTCACCCATCACCAATATCGGCACCGCTTTCGTTCCAGGAAGGTGATGATCGCGATACGTCAAAATTATCCCAACCACAGTGGTCTGCAAGTGCTATCGAGCTCATTACCCGCAATATTGGTCGAGACACACCTGCCACGCCTGGTCTACGGAAGAGCTCCTCGAAGGGGCATTCTTCAAGGGAGCGTTCGATGAAACGAATTAATTACTATGCTCAAGTCTTCTCCGTACGTGAAGGGCCAGCAATACCTAAGGCAGCTGGGGTTTGTGTAGAGCTGAAAACTAATGTTATTGTAAGTCGATGGCTGTTTCATTCTGGCTTCCTTCCGCCCATTTCAGATTGAATATTGGCTATGTGCGGTTGTTCACATGCCTTTGTATTCGGGTTTCCTTGTCGAGACCAATCCCCGAAATTCGCTATTGCGCAACGTACCTAAATCAATAATTGCTAACACGTTGCAAACTGGCTATAGCTTGAGAATGATTTCGACTTTGCTCGATCGTTGTCTCAGATGATTGCAAAGCGCTATCACCAGTCCGAAGATTCAATAATTGTGACATTAGACCACTCAACCTGTATGGTAATGGGTGGCACCTTCGAGGGCACCTACATTCTTACAATCACTTCCGTGGCCCAGATATCACCAACCATCAATAAGCATAACACTGCTCTGATAACGGACTGGTTCAAGAAAAACCTCGGGGTCTCCGGCAACCGTGGCGTAGTACGATTTTTGGAGGCAGGGTTTGCAAATTATGCTACGTGTGGCGAAACTATGCTCTCTCTCATGGAGAAGGAGGAAGATATGAGGACTGGTACAACGAGCGGTCTGATATGCGAGATGAGCATGAAAAGATCAGTATCACGGAATCAATCGAAAAGAAGGCGGAGAGAAGATATAGCTATGGCTGAGCCCAGCAAGGAACCTTTAGGGGTGCCAACGGATAACGTTGGGCGTCTGGTACCAGAGAATGGCAGAATGAGAAAGAAGAGCATATTCAACTTGTTTTCCAAGAGTCCACGGTTAACATAGACCTCCATTTTGGGGAAAAGTCTGAGCGTCATTCTAATGGCGAATGTTTTACATTTTTATGAATAATCAAGGTATCGTGCTTAGTATGTCTGGAGTTAATACTTCCCGTGTTAATTCACGTTTCACTTTCACTGTTTTCAGTATTGGTCGGAATTGTTCTGAGTCATGTTTCCTTCTCGAGTTTCCACTGACATAATGGATTGAGGCGATTGGTGGATTTTATATAAGGACAATGGAGTATCCAGTGGCTACAATCAAGCGCAAGTGAGATACGGTGTGCGTATATATATATTGGGCGGGTAATGCTCCAATGTAACAAATAATTTTACACTTAATTCGATGGTGATCTTGTCCAGGAGGGTGCACGTGCTTCGATAGTGAGTTCCGTAGTTATCAACCCACCTGGTCAAGACGTAGGGCTGTAGACGGAGGGTAGTATAACTATATGGGTAATGCTACGTAGCTTTTAACGCCGACTCGTTTGCTAGGTAACTACTTCGTCATTCCTACATATCATGCAGGTTGGTTCTGGAATACGATGGAGACGTACAGCCAGGATGATAAAGCTGGATTCGAACTTTCTTGCAAAAGGCATGAGTTCAATCCCCGCATGTTTCTACTGTACACGACTACTGCAGTAGCGCCATAGTTCCATTTCTGGAGCATGGGCACAGTTTGTAATTTATACAGTGAAATTAGGCTTCTTAACACTTGTACAATAGTCTAAGGAGGGGTCTTGGGGGTTCTGTGCTAGAAATTCCGCAACAAGAGTTGCAATGCGAGTGAGTATAAATGATCCACGTCTCTGCGTGACCTAGACCAACTACGAAATTTCTAGTCTAACTTCAAAGAGATACTAATTGGTACGAAGAGAGCTACCAGGTAGCGTTATGTGAGAAGTCCTTGAATTATCGCACGATGCTCATGGAGTGTGGTCATGGCCGCAGGTGATGATGAGATGCCGATTAGATAAGACGAATTGAGATAGAGATATCACTGTCGATCTCACAAGAGCCTCAACAGCTTTCGCAAACATCACCTATCCAGATTATCCCCACTTCACCATTGTTATCTTCGCTGCAACTACCATGCCCGAGACCGAAATCCCCCCCCAGCTTCTTTCACGTCTTATCCAGGAATTCCTCGAAGACAAGAACACTCGGATTTCACAGCCGGCACTGAAAGCTCTCGGAAAATACTTCGAGATCTTCATTCGAGAGGCGATTTGGAGAGCTGCTTCCATTAGGAAGGAGACGGACAACCCGTCTGTGGATGGGAGCAAGAGAGTGGTAGGTGGTGGAACTGTGTTTTTGGAGGTGAGTTACCTTTGAGCTACGAAAGTGGACGCGTAGCGTGAGGTTGAGGAGTGTGGGTACGGTGAGAGAAACGAGGAGCTACTGGTAGAAGGTAAAGAGCTTATCAGTTGCTGAATGGTGGTATTGGTGATAGGTCGAAGATCTCGAGAAGGCGGCGCCGCAGCTGTTACTTGATTTCTGACCAACACGACAACACGACCCTTGTCGATGCGGATAGATGTCATTCATCGAACCGCGGTTTATATTTATGCATCTCTAATACTGGGGAGCGTTCTTCCATATGTGAATATGGGGTAAAGTTGAAGGCTTACAGCGATTCTACGGTTGTTTCAAGACATATTCGGAGTTAGAATGGGGAAACTAGGCGGCGAATTTAGGGGAAAACCGTGATGGGATTATAAGATCTTTACACCTCTGCCGACGGAGCTATTTCTACTTGCCCTTAGCAATTATTGAAGGTTCATGTGCTCGTACTTCTGCATATGGCCCGAGACCAACTCTGCGCTCCTATGTTAATTGTTTGGGCCTATGCAGCGGTCCGGATCGTAATACGATGCTCCAAACTTGATTCACCTTTTCGATCCCATTTGACTCCCAGTCCAACTCAACCACCGTAACCGTCGAATAGGAGTCTTTATTTTCCTCCATGGAATCGTAAAATAGGAGATTGACTCTGGTTGAGTAGATCTGCGGCCGTCTTTCCGCATCCAACCACTGTGTCGGGTGGCTGTGCCGTGTTTTCAAGGGTCCAGGGACTGTAAAGATGGGAACTACTGGCACATTATGTTAGTGTGCATTTGCATACCTGTACGTTTACATATGGTTCGATGGGTTTTCAAACTGCGGGGCCATTTTCGCAGGACTCATATATGTATGTACAGTACACATTTCCAACAGCCTCGCCATCGTTCCCGGTCACTCGGAGGCCAGAGGCTTCATTTCTAATAATAGTCTAAATTTAGTGCTGGATCTCGCTAGAGTAGTGATTGCTGCGGATGAACCAGCATCTACACTTCTCAACCTAGTTCGATCATAGTATGTCCCGAATATGAAACAAAATCCGCAAAATGTCCTGGGATACTTCTTCTTACACCGGCACATGCATTGGGACTATTTGTTTTCCGGAAAAACCCCTCTAATAAAACAGGCTGGTCCCTACAAGTGCAGCAAGGCCGAGGATCCAGCCGGACAGACCGTGGAGACAGAGGATGCGGTTTCATGACTTACAACAAAATCCCACGCAGATTTTCGGGCTAGTGCTAATCTAATGGGAGGTGCGAAAAAGTGGGTAGCCTAATCAGCATCCGAATAAAGTGTCCTACTGGCTATGAAGGCGAAGTGATTGCTGTGTAAGTGAGGGTTGATGGATATTCGCGTGGTGTTTTCTCCGAATCGAATCAATATACTAAGGCGAGAGAATCTATCGTACTTTCTATCGCCACCGTGCGCATGGAATGTGAAGTCGAAGGGTGAGGCGGGATGAAAGGTTCTGGAGACATCTGGCAAGAATTAGGGACAGTGAGGAGAAGTAAAAAAGCTACGGAGAAGGGGATCCTATATGACTTTGTTGAAGCAGTTAAGAATAAAGTTTGGGATTTGTAGTTGTACAAGAACTGATTTGGCCGTGAGCATGACAGCGTGCATTGTTTGCCAGGACTGGAGCCATAATGCTCCGTTGGATGTATGATAACAAATACCTAGGTAGATACTTCTATTTTTTTCGTGGGTAGTGAAGGAGCTTTATGCGCTTTATCGCAATAAAGCGCTAGTAATGAGCACAAACACAGCTGTGTAACATGCATATTAAGCTTACTTCATACGCGCACACCCCTGATTGCGCCAATCACTCTGGCGCGCTCGTGATAGAACAACTTTGCCTCATTCCTGAAGAATAAGTTCAGCCTCTCGTGGGAGTGTATGAAGTGTGCTTCCCTTGGATTCTCGATCAGGAGGAAATCTCTAGCGTCTCTAAAGTCTATTAAAAAACAAGCGAAGTCCATCGAAGGCTACATTTGGCAACAAGATCTTGGTGTTTCGGTCTACGGGGTAGATGTGACGAGAACCCCTGCACGACTGACTGATTCTGTTAGGCGCGTTGCATCATATAAGTCGAGATAACCTGTGTCAAACGTCCAACCAGCGGCTTTCCAACCTCTGCTACATCGAAAAAAAGACCAAAGTTTTTAGCGGTTTCAAACTCTTGTGGAGCGTCCCAACGACTTGCGGCGGACAAATACAGCAGCCCGCCCCTTACAATGGTATCTAAAGTTATGCGACACTTTGTTCGAGACTCTCAAACATCGAATTGTTACAGATACGTCCTCATCTTGACTTTCATGTCTTGGGCTGGTATCATGATGGGGGAGTATAAACTCTTCAGTGCCCCGAATTTTTCTCACTTCCCTAGCATCTCTGCCTTTCCGTGTCCATTTCTGGGTTTCTTTCGCTATCGTCTCATTTCTCTTTTTCCATTTTCTCACGTATCGCTAGCCCGATACTACAAGTGCTAGTCACTCTTCTTCACGCCTCTTACAGTAGTTATCACTCTTGTCGACAATACCTCGCCAGTCAATCTTTCATACCGCGTAATACAGTCACAAATGCGATTCTTGCCATCACCCACCGCCTGCGTTGCCGCCACAGCTGTTCTATTCAGCAGCGTAACTCTGGCGCAAAACAACACACAAGCACCTCCCGGGAGTGTCCTGACTCATGTCGTGCAAGTCGGAGATGCAAATGGATCGTTAGCGTTTTATCCGGCGGAGTTGACAGGAGTCAAAGCGGGAGACATGGTGCAATTTCATTTCTGGCCAAAGGTAAGCATTGGTATTCTATCAAACCTCTTCACGACTGAAGAGCTAACATTGATCAATCATTAGTCTCACTCGGTCGCACAAAGTTCCTTCGAAGACCCCTGCATGCCACTGAAAGGAGATAATGGAGTCCAAGGGTTTTGGAGTGGCATGATGCCAGTTGGTCCTGAGAGCAAAGTTATGCCTATTTTCAGCATTTTGGTCAATGATACGAAACCTATATGGTATTATTGTGCAACGGGAAAACATTGTCAAAGCGGCATGACTGGAGTTATCAATCCGTAAGCAGTCCTTTGTTGAATACCTACACCGCTATTTACTAATAATATCTGAGATATAGACCTGAAGGGAAGACTGTTAAAGATTACCAAGCTGCCGCAGCAAATGTACCCACTACCGGTATACCAGAAGGCATTAGTGGAGGAAATAATGGTACCGAGTCACGAACCAACACGACAGTACCGACTGGAACTGGCCAGCCGACGTCAACTTCATCTTCACCTGCACGGACAGGTGGTGCAACAGGTGGTGCGCCAGCAGCGGTGGCAATACCAGGTCAGGCTTTAGGTGCCTTGGTTGCGGTCGCTGTTGGAGTTTTAGCACTTATTTAGAGGGCTTTTTGGTGTTTTTGTTTGTGTGTAATTAGTAAACTTTTTTTGTTTTGGATGGGATAGTAGAGAATAATGAGTTACTCTAGTTAGAGATGGTGTACTCTAGAAATGGAATTACCCTGTGAGGCTACGGTGATCAACGAAAGAGATGACTTCAACAACTGAACTCGGTATATGGGGCAACATTGGCCGGGGACGACATTCTAGGAGCACGTTGTCTGATCAATCTTTAGACTGCGATCCGAAGTCATGGATCATGGCTGTCCATTCGTTATATGGTATTGTCCAACAGCTTTCTCTTCGAGAACAAGAATCTAGCTGAGATTTTCATGAACAACCTTTGATCTCAATCAACACTATTCGCTTATTCAACACAGGAATTTTTTAAAATCCACATTGATCTCCTGCGCTATCGGAGGGTGGATTCCATACTATAAGTACTGTTCACCGGCATATACTTGATTTATATTCTTCACTCGTAGACTCACCTGATCTTCATCAACCGGACCGTCATACCATAAACCCTATCTTCCATGGTTTGGCTAAAGATAAATCGTCACCGCCCTTCGACCCCTCTGCCCAGAATATTCCCCGCTTCAACATGAGCCGCATCCCCAGTTCTTCCGTTAGGCAGGGCAGCTAGTGGGCCAAGATATAGGCCCCTTCAGCTGCCTAGAATATTCTTCAGAGACGTGCAGCGGACCCCGATATCTGCAAAGACATCCTTCCCGCTGGTATCGGTATCCTGAGTAAGTCTATGATTTAATGGGGAGAGCAATGGTCGGTATACCTAGTTAAGATGTACTACGTTGCTCTGACTAGAGGACTCTTTGAGGTCATATGCCTTGCTCAGCTTGACTGGAGTGCTCCCATTTTGCAGGCGCAGTAATCAACCAACATGAGATGACTGATGTCCAGAGTGAAGAGCAGATGTCTATACTAAATGCACCGCCGCCTACTACCCTGGACCCTGCATCATGCCTGGCCTATGGATATGCGGTTTTTGTTGGGAGCCACGCTCCGACACAACCAGGTACTGTCCTCGCTGTGGAAGAGCATGCAGCTTTGATCCCAGCAAACGCTGGCAAAGCTGGTCCGAGCGCATCAGAACCTGGATTACCTGGCCCGTTAGCCTGGGCAGGAGATAGCTCCAGGAAAGGTTTGGTATTTTGACTGGGGGTATGTGCTGGGAGGAAGATGTCTGTAACTTGACTGTCAGTTGCGTAGGATAGAGAGTCTAGTGCGTTTTATATGCAGATTTTGAGGCCTTGAGAACTTAGCGAGTAGTTGAAATAATTTATGTTGAGCAGTAGTCGTGTATCGAGGGTTTATAAGTTGGGACGCAGTAAAATCAGAGCTGAGTAAATTGAGATCGGGGAGTTGGGACCGATCGAGTGATGCTCTATGTATGAAACCCATGAGTCGGACGCTGGTGCGCTGGAACCCATTCCGATTCCAATAAACTAATCTCTAGGGGTGGGAACAAAATAAACAAGCTGTCTCTTTATCCTACACACACCTAATTCTGCACAACTTTCACAATGGCTAGTCTGATTGCCTATCTTTCCACCGCCGCCGCCCGGGTGGCCCGAAAATCTCCAGTATGGATTTCATCTCCTGTCACTACTAGCTAGCAGGTTAACCATTCTCATAAGACGCCGGATGATACTACCGAAACTCAGCAGCCTCCGCTCACCGCTTCTGACATCAAGGAAAGGATCCGCCAATGTTCTCAGCGCATCCCAACGATCACAGGCCCGATGTCTGCGACCATAAGCACTGTCGCCACCTGGCTAAACATGTCGCGGGGGAATACTTTCCACAATAATCGTCTTGAGTTTGTCGCTTGGAGCCTTGGGGAAAGGTTCGAAAGCTTTATGAAACCAATTAACCTCGTTACGATTGAAACATACGAGCTACGACGATTGGTTGAAGGCTTTACCGGAGATGCGGCGGAGAAAAAGGCTCTTGGTGAGAGTCTGGAAATGCTGGAGGAAAGCGGGTTCGAGATGAAGAAGAATAGGGAACAGGGAAAGGTGTTGATGGACCGCTTGACAAACAAAGCTATAGTGCTGCTGAGGAGGCGGCAGAGAAATTCCAGACAGAGGGAGGAGGAGGAATATACCAGGGTGAAAGAGATGGAAGAGCAGCGCAGCAAGCAAGAGGTGGCAGGTGGCAATATGACTTCTGTGGATGAGGCACTGAAAATTGATGTGGAGTAAGCGGACGTTCCAAGGACGAATGAGACGTATCCGTCCATAAATTACTGACTTCCTATTCAACAGCTTTGGATTCATGCCCGAGATGAAGCTTATTAGGGAAAGGGGAAAACGTAGTTATCTAACGATATAACGAGCGATCTCTGGTTTGATATCTTTGATACATGAGTAGTGATTTCAATCGTTGCTGGATGATGTCTTGCTAGTACGCTATGTAAATTGCGTTGAGAGTTCGCAGAAAACTACTCTAGCGAAGGATTTGTGATCACTGGGCAGCGTCAATTAGCTGGGTCCCGGACCACGATCTTTCGGCATCGAGTGATAACTTGTGACTGGGAGGCGGGTGTGGTTTAATGCAGGATCATCGAGGCCGAGAACAAAACTTAGGACTACTGGTCCCGGGGCCCTCATTCTACAGTGAATTATGATGGGCACAGAGGGTAACTATGGAGAGATGGTTTGAAGGTTTGAAGGTTTGAGCCAGAATGGGATTGAAGGAACATCCACAGCACCATAACCCTAATTCCAAAGAACCCAAAGAACATTGCCATAAAGGGTTTAACGCTATACTAGATTGTTTCATATGCTGCATCATGCAGCACGAGTCACGCCCGCGGCGGTGAACCCCGGCAATGAATAACCCCGGCAATGGATAGGCCGCAGCCAGATCCTCAAAAATTTTGACGCTTGCAACAAGGCATCCGGTGTTTTACTCCCATCTACAGCTCTGGTAAGCGGTCGTTCCCACATGCAAACGGCCATGGCGGATTTTTCGAGTGACAATCTATGATTGTTCCTTGGAGCGGTGGGTCCAGAAGAGACATTACCAGCCGTACAGGCATTCACATTACAAAACTTAAGCACCATATGTCACATACCCAGGCAGTGTGCTAAAGTTCAGTGAAAACTGTTGAAGATGAGTTGGGTTGGGTCAAAGATTTTGCATATTGAATAGAGAGGAGAAGGAAGCAGAGGGAGTGCAGTGCCAAAAAGTGGGGAAAAAAAGCAAATTGCCTTTAGAGTATCACATGGACACTTTGATTATCAAAGAGGAAGGTACTTTCCGTATAAGGTTAGAGCTATCGCAGGGATGTTAAAAGATCCTTGCCAAAATGGGCCCATACTGGTAGTTGAACGCAGCGGGCTACCAATGAGATTCGCCGCCGATCGCTCAGGCATCGTCAGTTCAGAACACGACTGATGGATACGAACGGACTTGGGCGCGGCGGCATACCCAGTATCTACCAACTCCACAATGAAAAGCGTCCTAAACACATGTCTGTAGGCGTCATGACATAGGCTTGATGTTCGGGGTTGAAAGTTTCGATTTAGCACCAAGATCATAGGCTGCATATTGTATGTGTCAGGGAACCTGAAATAGGATTTCTGGTTTCAAATGACGATGACTTATCATTAATCTGTCGGTTAGAACGGCGATATCGATGCACGGTGAGCAACTCTCGGTACAGCATACTCTTCATTAACGAGCACGCCCAAAGAAATCTTCTTGGAATTTTATTAGCCTTAAACGTTTCACGACTTGATTGGTGGACCGCCTAAACTTGACAATATGCACGCTTCCAAGGTGTGACTCTTTGGTGGCGATGCTACACAGAAGGTCATTGCGCTAACCAAGGATGGTATCTCTCAACCTCACGTCTTCACTTCAACTTCTGATAATCATGCACGCTGAAAATTCCCCATAAAAACGAGTACCACTGTCAGAACATAAGTAGCATTCTGATGGAGGTTACTTAACTGCCGATTTTTCGGATTGGTGGCGGAGTTGCGTGATACGACGAATGAGTGCGATCTGCCTGACGCAAAACGCTCCTTACAAAGTGGAATACATAAATCCTCGACATACATACCTTTTGCTTAACAGCGGTTACAATGCATCATTTTTAGAACCTTCGTTCCAGCAACTCAAACGAACATCAACCCAGCTATCAGCCGTGGCTTTCACCTGTGTTCCTCTCGGTACGTAGGTGCTTATTATGACACCTAGAACTTGCGCGCTGGCTTGCGCCCAAACGTCGCCCGTACACATCCTTCATCCAGATACATATGGTGTGGGAAAACCCCTTCTCACAACCGCATTCTGTGAACGATCATTCACTCCGCAATGCACCCGTTACATATCTTGTTCCCTGCAGGGTGAAGTAAATGTTCTCTAGGCAACCTCGAAAAAGAATGTAAGATACAAAAGTATTGTTCTACGCAACTTTTGTTGAATATTTGTAGTGCGGGATTTTTTTAAGATAAGTGACGAAATGTACATAGATTCGGTCCAAGTCTTTGCAATATTCAAGCATCGATAGACACTCGTTCATTTAGGAACACGGCGTGGGGGTTCAGTGGGATGTCAGCAAACGAAAGGATACCACCCGAAACATCATATAAAGCTTCATACTATAACTAAAACTGGCTTCGTGATTGATTTCCATTGCACTTGAATTCAGGGTGTTAGTCTCGGAGTGGCTTCCCAGCGTTGGAGGCTATGACAGTGAGCGGTTGCACTGGGCCTCCTTCGGTTAGCGCAGTGTACCACTCACAACCTCACTCCATCAACCCCATATCGTATAAACCATGAAACCATCCACAAGCTTTTAAAAGAATCGAATAAAAGTTGAGGAGGGTGTATTAACGTCAAGATGCTGGGACTGGAGGGAAAATGAGATAATAAAGTAAGACGAGTGATAGTGTATGATGCTACGGAATAGTTATAATAGGTAAATTAGAGGATAGATGGGGCGGAGGCGAAGGTGGTATTGATGATGGAAGAAATAACTGGGCGGAGACGATTGTGGGAGTTGTGTGCGGTAATGACACTTAGGTTCTTAATCTCGGAGTATTGGGTTCTTCCCATGATCTGAAAAGTGTGGCGGTATGAGGCCAAGAAACATAAAATGCGGAACAATACTTAAGTATGCTTGCTCTAACAAGATATGCCTTGAATCATTTGGTACTTTTCACTTGGATTAAAAGTCTGCTCCTTTGGCGTTTTTCGCCTTCAGGCAGTAAAGTTCAACTTTAACTACCACCTCTCATTTCAGCAAAGTCATATATTTTTCTTTGCTAGAAAAAACAACGAGGTTGATGGCACCTATATATTAATGAAACGGTAAATTTGTTCGTGCATTCGCCCCGAAACAACTATGTTGGGTTCCATTCGTCGGCCAGTTGAACGGTTTAATTTTGGTTGACGGAGATGATATCACAAGATTTCTTCAGTGGGCTAACTCTCGGTTAACAGAGTCTTTGTGATATGAGGCCAGTAGACAGTGAATCTATTTGTAGGGATCCGGGACTTCACCCTGCATTTCTCGGGGCAGGTGGGATGTGAGGGAGGAAACTGAGGCATGGAGTCACGTGATCATATGCAGGCCATTATCTTCCCACCCACCCACGCTCCCCACCGATCAGCTATATAAGGTGAGGCTCCCCCCCTCCCCTAACTTTTAGCCGCTCTCACTCTATAGTCCACCCCATCGACAAAACCTCCTCTTATACTCCCCTCATCAACCAACCACACTTATTTTGCCACAATGGACACCTTGGCAGCAGTTAATACCCTACCAGACGCCATTCAGCACGGGTGTTTCTATGCAGACGATGAGAGAATAACTAGTCACATATTTCCCACTCTTAATCTAGAGGACATTGATAACGACGACATTCCTTTCTGGGATGACTTTGTGAGCTTTGAAGTTGAGGATTCAGAAGAACTTCACGCGGAAGAGAGTCAGGCTCTGTTTGTGCGGACCTTTATCCGTAGAGTTAGAATGCTAACACACAGCATTAGACTCATTCTTGGGAACGAGAAGCGGCTCTGAAAGGGATGTCATAGATGACATTTTAGGCACATTTGTGTTGGTTATCTGTCCAATGAAATTGACGCGCTGTGGGACTGACCATTTGCAGATGCATGCCAGACGAGAAGCACTCTGCCCACACATATTTTAAAAGAGCCCAACTAGATACAGACGAGTCCTTATACGAGGTAAGCCGCCAGTGCCGGCCGGGAATGGGTGTGGCTGATCCTTGCCGTCCGGAAGATGAAGCCCTACAGCCCGACTAATGATCCACGGCATCTTATTTTACCTTCTGAACTATTTTCTGATTTACCAGACTCTCCACAAATGACAGTTGATCCAATAGACCTCGAGATGGAACTCTTCTTTGGCTTCGATTGCAGCCCACCACCAGAATCTCCCCGGTCCACGCGATCAAAATCTACGTCTCTGTCCGAGGATGTTTCAAACGAGGAGCATATCTGTCCTGAGAAGTCGTGCAGGCAAAGCTTTAGGAGAGCTAACGCTTTGCAACGACATATTGCGTCAATCCACCAACGCCCGGGGGAGACGTGCCCATTCTGTCCTGAGGGCAAACGAGCGTTCAACCGCAGCGACAACTTCCAGAGGTGAAATATCACCCCAAGGCTGAAGTTGCTGCACTATCTGACATTGATGATAGGCATGTGTCTACTCGACACGCCTCCATTCCGGGAGATGATAAGAGGCTGCGGGATTGTCTGAAAAGATTATACCAAGGGAATGGAAGACGTACATCTTGGAAAAAGTAATTTTGGGCATTATGGGTGTGGTAGGATGTTTTATGATTGGTATTGATTCTGGATCTCGTGCATTGTTAAAATTTGTGAAGGCTATGAATGTAGGTTGAGATTAATCTTCCTTCAATCAGAATGAATGATTTCACAGGAATGTTACCGATAGAGCTATTTCTTTCGCTACAGCGCAGATACTCGTCAGATCAGAAAGTAATCGGTTGCGTGTTTACCCCTAACCCTAGCGGAGCTTATGCTTAGTGCTGTAGCGGCCGGTTTGACCATGTCAAAAGGCACTGTATCTACTTCAATTCTATTCGCA
>Ga0307515_10002858_pt1 | contig 36731 bp, 28 predicted proteins | sample 17_EM_MG_FD_194513 | JGI IMG/M metagenome (GOLD analysis project Ga0307515, IMG submission 194513) | Populus trichocarpa ectomycorrhiza microbial communities from riparian zone in the Pacific Northwest, United States - 17_EM | ecosystem: Host-associated > Plants > Roots > Unclassified | place... | reverse complement strand
ACATCTCGGGCGCGCTCGGCCGCGCCGGCTACGAGCTGGTCGCCAACGACTCGAGCGGCAACGTGTGGCTGATGGAGGACGTCGGCGGCGCCAAGGGCACGGTCAACAGCAACGCGCGCCAGCCCAACAGCTTCGTCTTCCGGTTCGTGCCGCGGCACCCGAGCGATCTGCGCCACGGCAGGCTCCAGGCGCTGCAGGTCACCTCGCTGCGCACCGGCCAGCCGATCGCGTTCCACGCCGGCCAGGCCGACGCCGACATCCTGTCCGACGACGTCGGCGACCTGCACAGCTACGGCAAGGTGTTCCAGACCCGCTGGATCACGGTGCACGACACCGCGGTCGACGGCTCGGCGCCGTTCGACGCCAACGCGCTGGCCAAGGCGCGGCTCGCGACCCCGTTCAAGCGGCCCGAGAACGGCGCGTTCCGGCCGGGCTCGCGGTTCCGCGAGTTCGTGTTCGACGAGACCGGCGACACCGATCTCCGCACCGAGGCCGGCTCGCGGTTCGGCGGGTTCGGCGCCGTGCTGTCCTTGACCCAGAGCTCGCCCGACGCCGACCGCGGCACGCTGCGGCTGATCTACCGCGGCGACGCGGTCCACAGCGCGTTCGACAACATCGCGTTCTGGGACGACGACCACGTGGTGCTCGTCGAGGACGCCGGCGACACGCTGCACGGCCAGCGCAACGCGCTCGACTCGGCGTGGCTGTTCGATCTGCGGACCGACTACAGCCGCGCGGCCAACCAGCCGCTGCGGATCATCGCCGAGGGCCGCGATCCGTCGGCGACGCTCGACGCGGCGCTCCTGGGCACACCCGGGTACCAGAACGACGGCGACAACGAGCTCACCGGCATCCACATCTCCGACGGTGATCCGACCGTGCGCGGCGTCCTGGGGGCCAAGCAGCCCAGCCCGTTCCACCGCGGCTGGCGGGTGTTCTTCACCCAGCAGCACGGCGAGAACACGACCTGGGAGATCCTGCCGCGCCCGACCAGCGACGGCCGCGACGACTGAGTCAGCTACTTCTTGATCAGGCCGCAGGCGATCCGGTTGCCGGCGGCGCCCGCCGGATCGGTCTTGCCGTCGTCGGCCTTCTCGTGGATCACCAGGGCGGTGCCGCCGCCGGTGAACACCGAGTGCGGGCCGTCGTCGAGCGTGATCCCCGGCGCGACGAACGAGGCGGTCGAGCCGCCCTTGTCGTCGGCGGTGAAGTTCGGGATGTCGCCGGCGTGGGCGCCCTCGGGGTTGTCCTTGCCGTGCTTCTTGTGCTCGGGGTTGAAGTGACCGCCGGCCGACTTGAAGTCCGGAGCCTCGCACTTGGCGGTCTCGTGGACGTGGATCGCGTGCTCGCCCGCCGGCAGCCCCTTGACCGCGAGCGTGATCTTCACGCCGCCGGGGTCGGCCTCGAGCTTCGCGGTCCCGATGCTCTTGCCCTTGCCGTCGCTGAGCTTGACCGTGACCGGCTTGGCGGCCGGGGGCTTCTTGTCGGCCATCTTCTTGGCATCGTCGGCCAGCGCCGAGCCGGCGAGCAGGGTCGCGAACACTGCAGCAGAGAGGAGGGTCTTGGTCATGGCGGGGATATTCGCAATACCCGGCGGGCGCCGTCCATGATTTGACCAGGCGAACGCGGCCCTGGCCATGTAGCTGTGAACGTTGGGGTTCGGGGCATCGCCCGGATCATCCAGCGTCGCTGAGCCCGCGCGGTGCGACGTGGATGTCGGCGACCACCGCGAAGTGATCCGACGGCCACACCCCGTCGGTCGGCTGATCGAGCGCCAGCTGCGCCGCGACCGGCTCGCCGCGCAGTGCCGCGTCGGGGCCGCGCACGAACACGTAGTCGATCCGGCCCGATGGCTCGTGCGAGCGCAGCGCATAGGGATTCTTGCGATCGTAGGTGTAGCCCGGCCCGGCCGCGGCGACCGCCCAGCAATCCGCGAAGTACACCGAGCGCCCGTCGAGCGAGGTCATCCCGCGCAGGAACCGGATCTCGTCGGAGTCGGGCTGCGCGTTGAAGTCGCCCATCACCACCGGCGGCGGTTCGCCGATCGGCGCGAGCCGCGCGACGTGGTCGGCGAGCGCCACGACCTGGGCGCGCCGCACGTGGCAGAGGTGGAACTGCACGGTGAGGTGCGTGACGAACACCGGGATCGGGCCGTGCGGCGCGTCGACCCGGGCGAACACCACCGCGCGGCTGTCGAGCTCGGGCGGGGTCGGCAGCGGCAAGCACTGCGTATCGAGCAGCCGGTGCGGCGACAGGATCGCGTTGCCGAAGGTCAGGCCGCCGCCGATCTGCCACGCCGGTGCGTGGTAGACGTGCCAGCCCAGGCCCGCGGCGATCTCGTCGGCCTGGGTCGGAAGCGCGCCGAGCGCGAGCACCTCCTGGAGCCCGATGACGTCGGCGCCGAGCGCGGCGAGCCCGTCGCGGATCAGCGGCAACCGCCGGTCCCAGGGCCCCTGGCGGTTCCAGATATTGAACGTGGCGACGCGCCACCGCGCGGGGTCGTGCATCCGTACCTCGGTGCCGAGCCTACAACGACCGGCGGACCCCCGGTCGACCCCCGCAAGCCCCCGTGTGCTAACCGGCCGAACGGCCGGGGGATGCTGAGATTGCATCATCCCCATGAACCACCGCCTCGCTGTCCTGATCGCGGTCGTCATCGCGTGCGGTGCGTGGGGCGCGTGCGGCCCCGAGATCACGTCGTTCCAGACCATCGATCGCAGCGATCCGTACCGCGCGGGTCCGCCGAGCGCGGGTTACGACATCCACATCGCGGGCCAGCTGGTCGCGCAGGCCCACGTGTGGTCGAGCGGCGGCTACGTGTCGTCAAGCGACGAGCCGATGACCCACGTCGGCTTCGAGATCGTCAGCCTCGGCGCGTACCCGGTGATCTTCGACGGCGACACCCTCGAGCTGATCGTGTTCGACGGCGACAGCGCGAAGCTGCCGGGGACGCGGCTCACCGCGATCACGCCGCTCGGGTCCGCGCTGATCGCGGTCCGGCCGGGCACCACCGCAGTGTTCGCGGCGTACTTCGCGCTGCCAGTGCGGCCGCGCGTAGTCGAGAGCATGCAAGTGCGATGGACATTACACACGAGCGACAACGAGTATCACCAGATCACTGGTTTCGTTCGCGACGATGACGCGCCCGTCGTCGAGCGCGCCCGACTGCGAGACGCGCCGCCGAGCTCGTGATCGGGGAAGCTCGCAGCCGTAACAAGTAGGTTTTGCGCGCCGGGCAAGTAGGTTTTGCTTGCCAAGCATGATTGCGCGCACAAGCTAGTGCGGCATGACGATGACCCCCTCGCGCTTCGCAATCCTCGGCGGGCTGGCCTTCGCCGGCTGCGCCAACACCTCGAGCACCTCGGGCAACACCCTCACGGCCTGTGATCCGCTCGCCGCCGCGGCCGCGGTCGCCCCGGCGCCCTGGCAGGGCGGAACGGTGTTCACGATCGTCATGGAGAACCACAGCCGGGGACAGATCTTCGGCAATGCGAAGGCGCCGTTCATCAACCAGCTCGCCGGCCAGTACGCGGTCGCCGAGGGCTATCACGATACGTTCGTCCACCCGAGCGAGCCGAACTACTTCTGGATGGTCGCCGGGCAGAACTTCGGCGTGCTCGACGACGCCGATCCGAACGCGCACCACATCGACAGCGCGTCGCACATCGCCGATCAGATCGAGCTCGCCGGGCTGACCTGGAAGTCGTACCAGGAGAGCATGGGTGCGCCGTGCGGGCTGAGCTCGCATGGCCGCTACGCCGCGAAGCACAACCCGTTCGTCTACTTCAACGACATCAGCGGCTGGGACGGCAAGGCGTTCCATCCCGAGCAGCGCTGCAACGCCCACGTCGTCGACTACACGCAGCTCGACGTCGACATCGCGAACCACGCGGTGCCGCGCTACGTGTTCATCACGCCGAACCTCGACAACGACATGCACGACGCTCCGATCTCCCAGGGCGACGCCTGGCTGGCCAACGAGATCCCCAAGCTGATGGCGACCGACAACTACAAGACCGGCGGCGTGATCTTCCTGATGTGGGACGAGGGTGGCGGCTCGCCGGCCGCCGATGACCCGCCGTTCATCGCGATCTCGCCGCACGCGGTCTCCGGCATGCGCTCACAGGTCGACTACGACACCAGCTCGTACCTCAAGACCGTGCAGAACATCCTGGGGGTGTCCGAGCTGCCGTGCGCCGCGAGCGTCGAGCGCAGCACGGTCGACGCGATGACCGATCTGTTCACCGCGCCCCTGACCGTCACCGGAGCCTAGGCGATCCGCCGCTCCAGCCCGACATGCGCGCATCGCCCCTCGCCTGGATCGCAGCGCTGGCCGCCGCCGGCCCGGCGATCGGCTGCTCGGACAGCCCGAGCGCGAGCCCGGGCCAGCTCGGCGCCCTGGTGTTCGCCGACACCGAGCTATCGCAGCCGGTCGGCCAGTCGTGCGCCGACTGTCACACCGCGCGCGTCGCGTTCCGCGACCCCGAGACCTCGCGCACCTCGTCGATGGGCGCGATCGCGGGCCGGTTCGGCGCGCGCAACGCGCCGACCGCGATGTACGCGCGCTACCTGCCGCCGCTGCATCTCGACGGCGGGCGCTGGACCGGCGGGCTGTTCTGGGACGGCCGCGCGGCCAGCCTCGAGGATCAGGCCGCCACGCCGCTGCTCAACCCGCTCGAGATGAACAACCCCGACAAGGCCCGCGTGGTCGCGGCGGTCCGCCGCGCGAGCTACGCGCCAGCGTTCCGCGAGCTCTACGGCCCGGACGCGCTCGACGACGTCGACACCGCGTTCCGCCGCGTCACCGAGGTGCTCGCCGCGTTCGAGCGCAGCGCGGCGTTCGCGCCGTTCTCGTCGCGCTACGACCGCTACCTCGCCGGCGCGCTCGCGCTGACCGAGCCCGAGCGGCGCGGGCTCGCGATCTTCGAGGATCCGCAGCGCGGCAACTGCGCGGGCTGCCACCCCAGCCGGCCGGGCCCCGACGGCACGCCGCCGCTGTTCACCGACGCCAGCTACGCCAACCTCGGGATCCCCAGGTACATGAACAACAAGTTCCTCGTCCAGCCGCCGGAGTTCAACCCCGACGGCGAGCGGTTCATCGACCACGGCCTGATGGCGACGGTCGGCGACCCGGCACAGGACGGCAAGTTCCGCGTCCCGACGCTGCGCAACATCGCGGCCACGCCGCCGTACGGCCACAACGGGTACTTCCAGAACCTGCCGTACCTGATCGACTTCCTGAACACCCGCGACGTCGGGTCGCGCGACGTCGGCAACTGCAGCCGGCTGTCGCCGCAGGCGAGCTGCGCGTGGCCCGTCCCCGAGGTGCCGGCAACGGTGGACCACCGCGTCGGACGGCTCGGCCTCGGCGACGACGAGATCGCCGATCTGCTCGCGTTCCTGGACGCGCTGACCGACGAGGCCCCGGGCAGCTAGCGCGCTGCGCGAGCGCGATTCGCTGCATGATCCGACGATCGGCTGTCGTATTCGCGGCGACCGCGTCGCCTCCGGGGCCGTAGCCTCACGGCACGTGGAACTTGCGCACCTGCGGCTCGATCCTCGCCCGCATGATCGCTGCGGTGTCGGCGTCGTAGTTCCCGCTCGGCTCGGGGGGCGACGCGTTCGCGCTCAGCGCGAAGACCTTGTACTCGCCGACGGTCTTGAGCACGAAGTCCACGCTGATCCCGTCGTCCAGGCTCTGGCACGCCGGCGCGCGCGGACACGCGATCACGAGCTCGCGGTCGTCGCGATAGACCCATAGCGCGCGGTGTGCGCCGCCCGAGACGGTGACCTGGATGGTCTCCCCGATCTGGTACTCGTCCGGCTGAGCGCTGCGCGTCACGGGCAGAGGCTGGTGCAGGTCCTTGCGCCGGACCGCGACCTCGAGCTCGCGTTGCTTCGGCGGCCGCACGACAAGCACGACGATCGCCGCCGACACCGCAACCGCCAGCCCCGGCGCCGCGAACACCCACCAGGGCCGCCGACGCCGCTCCGGGCCGAGCGCGGCCAGCACGCGGGCCTCCCAGCCCGGCGGCGGCTCGTGCTCGGCGCCGAGCCGGCTCAGCGCGGCCTCGATTCGAGCCTCGCCCTGATCGCCCGGCTCGGTCATGGCACGGCTCCCGTGCGGCGCTCGATGCAGGTCCGCAGCACCGGCAGCGCGCGCGTCACCTGGGCCTGGAGCGTGCCCGGTTTCTCGCGGCACATCGCGGCCATGTCCTCGAACGTGAAGCCCTGCTGGAACCGCAGGAGCAGCGCGCTGAGCACGCGCGGGTTGAGCTCGCCGAGGCAGAGCCGCAGCGCCTCGCGCAGCCGCGCGTCGTCGAGCGAGTCGCTCGGCGACGGCGCCGGGTCCGGCACGCTGGTCGCATCGTCGCCTTCGACCCGCGATCGCGCCCGGCGGCGCGACTTGGCGGCGTCCAGCGCGCGGTGCCGCGCGATCGCAAACAGCCAGGTCCGCACGCTCGAGCGCTGGCTGAACCTGGGAAGATCGCGAAACGCCGCGATGAACACCTGCTGCTGAACGTCCTCGGCCAGCGCGGCATCACGCAGCGCTTCGCGGCAGTAGCGATACACGGCAGTGCCGTGTCGCTGCATCAATCGTCGTAGTGCCCCCGTCATATCCCGTTGGGCGACCAGATCGAGCACATCACTATCAGGATCTGCTCCGCGATCGGCGATTCCCGAGGACCCAGCGGAGACCTCCCGCACATCGTTCGGCACCGGGGTCTTCGGATTCGACCTCACCATGAGCATTGTCGTCGAGAACCGCTACAACTGCTCGGAATTCAATCACACCTACACCGACGATTCAACCGGTCCAGCCGCGTCGCGCGGGGTGCGAGAATGTCTCGACCCAAATGCTGTGTGCACCCGTACTCCGAGATCGCGGTTTCGCGACATACCGCAACACTGCGTTCCTGCACCCCGCGCGCGGTGTTCTATTCCTGCGAGCCGCGCGCGCTCGCGCACGCTGCGACAGCTCGGGTGAGCCGGATCATGCCAGTCTGGCTTGACTAGCCGCGGGGGCCGCTGCGCCCGGTGTTCGACATCGACAGCACGATGTCGATCGGACCGTTGGCCGTGGTCATGCGCACCGCGAATCCGACCGGCAGGTCGCCGACGTGGATCCGTGGGACCCCGAACTCGCAGCGAAAGCCGTGGCGCTCGAGGACCTCGCTGGCGCGCCCGGTGAGGATGTTGGCCAGCTCGGTGGCGCCGTCGGTCGCGGTCTCGGGCGCGGGATCCGGCTCGGACATCAGGCGGCGGACCAGCTCGAGGGCGATCGGCCGGGGAAACACCCAGGTCACCGGGCCGCGGACGTCGCCTTCGAAGTCGAGCGCCACCGCGATGGTCTGGTGCGTGGTCACCGGCGGCGCGATCGCGGCGACCATGGCGTCGAGTCCGACCGTGGTCCGCAGGTAGCGCACCACGACGTCGAGGAAGCTGTTCACCACATCGGGCGCGAGCGGCGTGAGCGGTTCGGTCATCGGCGGGACATCCGGTCGTGATCCTCGGTGCGCGCGATGGGCGCCGCTGGTACGTCGTCGAACTTCGGAATCGGGATCTCTCGCGTGTAGTTCAAGACCCGGCGAAATACCGAGACCGCGTAGTCGGGATTGAACGGCTTGAGCAGGTAGCACTTCACCCCGGCGCGGCGGCAGATCTCGATCTTGTCGCGGGTGTTGAGCGACGTGCAGATCACGATGATCGCCTGGGGGTAGCGCGCGAGCAGCTCGGCCGCCGCGGTCGCGCCATCGCGCCCCGGCATGACGATGTCGAGCGTGAGCAGCTCGGGTCGGTATTGTTCGTAGAGCTCGAGGAGGCCATCGGCCGTACCGGCCTGGGCGACCACCGTGAACCCGGCGAGCTCGAGGAGCTTGCCGAGCTGCGAGCGCATGATCGGAGAATCGTCGACGATGATGGCCGAAGGCATGGGTACCAGTCCTGGATCGACCAGTCCGGGCAAGCGTTGAGGCGCGATCCGGCCTCAAGATCTCTGAGTTCCGGTCGGTTCCAAGACTGGAAGCAATGCGGCTCGACCTCCCCCCAGCTCCGCGCACAACTCCGCGACGATGACCTGGCATCCGCTCGCTCGCCGCCAGCTCGACGAGGCGTTCCCCGAGGGTCCGCCGGCCCACCCGGGGCTCCGCGCCCTGCTCGCCCAGATCAGCCAAACCTACACCGCCGCGGATCACGACCGCAACGAGCGCGCCCGGCTCGAGCAGGTCGTGGCCGGCAACACCAGCGAGCTCGAGCGGCACAGCCGCGACATGGCGATGATCCTCGACAACGTGGCGCAGGGCTTCGCCACGGTCGATCTCGACGGCGCGATCCGCAGTACGTGCTCGCAGGCGTTCACCCGCTGGTTCGGGGAGCTGCACGGCGACACCCGGATCTGGACGCTGCTCGCGGGTCACGATCCCAACCTGGCGGCCTGGATGCAGCTCGGGTTCGAGAGCATCCAGTCCGAGCTGATGCCGACCGACGTCGTGATCGGTCAGCTGCCGCGCCGGATCGACCGCGGCGACCGCCAGTTCCGCATCGAGTACCAGCCGATCGGCGAGCCGCTGCGCGCGATCCTGGTGGTGGTGTCCGACATCACCGACGAGGTCGCCCGCCAGCGCGCCGAGGCCGCGCAGCACGAGCTGCTCGCGGTGGTCGACAACGCCTACCGCGACCGCTCGGGCTTCGTCGCGTTCCTCCGCGACACCAACGAGCTGGTGCGCGACGAGCCGCCCGACATGCCGCTGGTCGAGCTCGAGCGCCGGCTCCACACCCTCAAGGGCAACGCCGCGATGTTCGGCGTGACCAGCGTGGCCGAGGTCTGTCACGAGCTCGAGAACCGGATCGCCGACGAGTACGCCGCGCCCGACGCCGCCGCCTGGGCGGTGCTGGTCGACACCTGGCAGGCGTTCCACGACCGGGTCGACAACGTGCTCCACATCTCGCAGCGCCGGTCGATCCAGGTCGACTGGGAGGAGTACCAGGTCGTGGTGAGCGCGATCGGCGACGGACACCCCGCGCTCGCGGCCCAGATCCGGAGCTGGGGCCAGGACCCGACGCGCCCCCACCTCGAGCACTTCGCCGACCGCGCGCGGCGCCTGGCGCGCCGGCTCGGCAAGGCCGAGCTCGACGTCGAGATCCGCGACAATGATCTGCGGATCGACAGCGACCGGTTCGCGCCGCTGTGGTCGGTGCTGATCCACAGCGTGCGCAACGCGGTCGACCACGGGATCGAGCCAGCCGCGGCGCGGCTCGCGCGCGGCAAGCCACCGCGGGCGCGGCTCGCCTTCAGCACCGAGCTACGCGGCGCCGAGCTCGTGGTCGAGATCCGCGACGATGGCAGCGGCGTCGACTGGCCCGCGGTGGCCCGGCGCGCCCAGGCGATGGGCCTGCCGTCGGCCACCCGGCGCGACCTGGTCGACGCGCTGTTCTCGAGCGGGCTGTCGACCGCGCCCGAGATCACCCAGACCTCCGGGCGCGGCCTGGGCATGAGCGCGCTGCGCGCGACCTGCGCCGAGCTCGGCGGCCGGGTCGACGTCGTCAGCGAACCCGGAACCGGGACCACCGTGCGGTGCTGCGTGCCGCTGCCGCGGTCGAGCCCTCGCACGCGAGGCACGTCGCTGTTCCGGGTCTAGGCCCATCGCACCATGAGCATCTGCCGCGTCCTCCTGGTCGACGACTCCGCGCTGGTCCGCAACTCGATGCAGGCCGCGCTCGAGCCCTACGGCATGGAGCTCGGCCACGCCGAGAACGGCCAGGTCGCGGTCGACCGCGCGATGTCGTCGAGCTGGGACCTGATCTTCCTCGATGTCGTGATGCCGGTGATGGACGGCCCGACCGCGCTGCGCGAGATCCGGGCGCGCGGCAACACCACGCCGGTCGTGCTCGTGACCTCGGTGTCGACCGCGGCCGTGGTCGCGTCGGCGATCAAGCTCGGCGGCGTGTCGTACATCGGCAAGCCGTTCACCCCCGCCCAGATCCGCGCGGTCGCGACCCGGATGCTCAAGCTCGACGCCGCGCTGCTCGACACCCCGCCGCGCGTGCTGCTGCAGCACGCCGATCCCGCGCTGCCCGCCCGGCTCCGCAAGCTGTTGCCCTCCCACGTCGCGATCGACACCTCGCAGCTCCTGGCCGAGACCCTCGACCTCGCCGAGGCCTGCCGCCGCGACCTGGTGCTGTTCGAGTCGCGCGAGCTGATCGACGAGCGGGTCGCGATCGCCAACGTGATCCGCCGCGCCCTGCCCGCCGCGGGGATCTTCGCGCTCACCGACGACGCCGCCCCCGGCGCGCCGTGGCAGCCCGACGAGTCGCTCGACGGCACGGTGCCGCGCGGCCTCGACGAGACCGTGGTCCGCGGCTTCCTCTACCCGGGCTTCCTGCGCCCGCTGGTCGTGCTCGAGCGCATGGTCGCCCACGCCGCAGGGTTCCGCGGCCCGCCCGGGCACCTGCCGGCGTACGTCGCGATGCTGGGCCGCGTCCTGATCGAGCGCTGCGCCCGGCTCGATCAGACCGCCGATCTCCAGATCGATCTCAGCCGGATGCCGGACGACGCCGATGCGGTCACCGCGGTGGTCGACACCGTCAACCGCGAGCTCCGCGAGGCCGGCGCCGCCCCCGCGTTCCGGATCGGGCCGGCGCTGCAGCCGACGATCCGCGAGCGCCTCGCGCAGATCGTCCTGGTCTGAATCGTTCCGGGCTACTTCCAGGACTCGAGCAGCTTCTCGTACGACATGGTCTCGCCCTTGGGCTTCTCGTTGGCGAGCTTGGCCTTCGGCCCGCCGGGCTTGCCGAGCCAGTCCGGCTTCTCGGGATTGAGCTTCGGCGCGCAGTTCTTCATTCCGCCGCGCTCGAGCCGCGCCATCGTGTCGTCCATCTCCTTGGCCAGCTTGTCCATCGCGGCCTGGGGCGACAGCGCGCCGGTGACCGCCTCGCTGATGTTGGGCCACCACAGCTGCGCCAGCTTGGGGTAGTCCGGCACGTTGGTCCCGGTCGGCGTCCACAGCTCGCGCGCCGAGCTGCGATAGAACTCGATCAACCCGCCGTACTTCGGCGCCGCCTTGGTCACCGGCTCGGAGTCGATGTCGGACTTGCGGATCGGGGTGAGCCCGACGAAGAACTTCTTGAGCGACACGGTCTTGGACACCGTGAACTGGGCGTACAGCCACGCGGCCTTGCGGCGGTCGAGCGGCGTCGAGGTCAGCATCGTCCACGCGCCGGCGTCCTGGTAGCCCAGCTTCATCCCGGTCTCCCAGTACGGGCCGCGCCATCCGCCACTTCGGCGTGCCGTCGTCGTTGACCACCGGCAGCCCCGGCTTGCTGAGCGCCGCGGTGAACGCCGAGTACCAGAAGATCTGCTGCGCGATGTTGCCCTGTCCGGGCACCGGACCGGCCTCGGAGAACGTCATGCCGGGGGCCTCGGGCGGCGCGTACTTCTTGAGCCAGTCGATGTACTTGACCAGCGAGTACACGGCGGCGGGGCTGTTGGCCTGGCCGCCGCGACTCACCGACGAGCCCACCGGGTGGCAGTCCTCGACCCGGATGCCCCACTCGTCGACCGGCAGCCCGTTGGGCAGGCCCTTGTCGCCGGTGCCGGCCATCGACAGCCACGCGTCGGTGAACCGCCAGCCCAGCGACGGGTCCTTCTTGCCGTAGTCCATGTGGCCGTAGACCCGCTTGCCGTCGATCTGCTTGACGTCGTTGGTGAAGAAGTCGGCGATGTCCTCGTAGGCCGACCAGTTGACCGGCACGCCGAGCTCGTAGCCGTACTTGGCCTTGAACTTCTTCTTCAGATCGTCGCGCTGGAACCAGTCGTAGCGGAACCAGTACAGGTTCGCGAACTGCTGATCGGGGAGCTGGTAGAGCTTGCCGTCGGGCGCGGTGCCGAACTTCTTGCCGATGAAGTCGTCGATGTCGAGCGTCTTGAGCGTGACGTCCTTGCCCTCGCCCGCCATGAAGTCGGTCAGCGCCACCGCGTCGCCGTAGCGGTAATGCGTGCCGATCAGGTCGGTGTCGTTGACGTACATGTCATAGACGTTCTGGCCCGACTGCATCTGGGTCTGCAGCTTCTCGATGACGTCACCCTCCTGGATGATGTCGTGGGTGATCTTGATCCCGGTGAGGTCGGTGAACTGCGCGGCCAGCGTCTTGGACTCGTAGACGTGGGTGTCGATGGTCTCCGACACCACCTTGATGTCCATGCCGACGAACGGCTTGGCGGCCTCCTGGAACCACTTCAGCTCCTCGGTCTGCTGCTCGCGGCTGAGCGTGCTGGGCTGGAACTCGGTCAGCGCCTTGTCGATCGCCGCGCTGCGGTCGACCGCCGGCGGCTGAGCCGCGGCTGATCCCGATGCCGATCCGCTGCCGGCGGCGGGCTCGGCCGATTTCTTGTTGCCACACCCTCCGCCCCACACCGCGGCCACCGCGATCGCGGCGACCAGCTTCGAAGACGATCTTGATTGCATGGGTGTCATCCTTGTCCGACGCGATTCATGATGGTGTAGAACACATAGCAAAACAGCAAGATGAACAGGAAGTAGATCAGCGAGAATGCGGCAGCCGGGCCCAGATCGAACTGGCCGACCGCGAGCCGGGTCAGGAACTGGCTGAGGAACGTGGTGCTGTTTCCGGGGCCGCCGCCGGTGACCACGAACGGCTCGGTGTAGATCATGAAGCTGTCCATGAACCGCAGCAGCACCGCGATCACCAGTACATTCTTGAGCTTGGGCAGCTGGATGTAGCGAAACACCGACCACGGCGACGCGCCGTCGATCGCCGCCGCCTGATAGTACGCATGCGGAATGGCCCGCAGCCCGGAGTAGCAGAGCAGCGCGACCAGCGGCGTCCAGTGCCACACGTCCATGACCAGCACGGTCAGCCACGCGTCGACCCGGTTGACCGTGTAGTTGTAGTCGAGGCCGAGCTTGACCAGGGCGGCGCCGCCCGCGCCGATGTCGGGGCGGCCGAAGATCTGCCAGATCGTCCCGACCACGTTCCACGGGATCAGGAGCGGCAGGGCGAGCACGACCAGCGACGCCGAGATCGCCCAGCCCCGGCGCGGCATGATCAGGCTGATCCCCAGGCCGAGCGGCAGCTCGATCGCGAGCACCGAGAACGAGAACAGCAGCTGGCGCAGGAACGCCGCGTGGAGCTCCGGGTCGCGCAGCGCCTTCCGGAACCACTCGAAGCCGACGTACACCTTGGTGTTGGGGCCCAGGATGTCCTGCACCGAGTAGTTGACCACCGTCATCAGCGGCACGATCGCGCTGAACGCGACCAGCACGGTCATCGGCAGGATCAGGAGCCACGCCCGGTTGGTCCGGGTCTTGTCGATCACGCGGCCACCTCGCCCTGCGCGCCCGGCGCGATCGGCGCGACCGGCGCGACCGGCGCAACGATCCGGCCGTCGCGGTACAGGCAGATGTGCTCGGGCGGAAACCCGAGGCGCACGACCTCGCCGGCCGCCAGCCGCGGAGCGTTCACGGCGTGGCCGATCCGGATCTTGATCGGGCGATCGCCCAGCCGCGCCGTCACGATCCGGAACCGGCCGTGGTCCTCGACCGCGCCGACCACCGCCGGCAGTCCCGCCGCGGGCTCGCCGAGCACCGCGATGTGCTCGGGCCGGATGCCGAGCTCGAGCCCGGGCCCCGCGAGCGCGGGGTCGAGCCCGGCGGGCAGCGCGACCTCGTGCGCGCCGATCCGCGCCAGCATCGCTCCCGCTTCGATACCGGCGGCGACCTCGCACGGCAGGACGTTCATCCCGGGGGAGCCGATGAAGTAGCCGACGTAGGTGTGGGCCGGGCGCAGGAACAGCTCCTCGGGCGTCCCGCGCTGCAGCACCTGCCCGGTCTGCATGACCACGACCTCGTCGGCGAAGGTCAGCGCCTCGGTCTGATCGTGGGTGACGTAGATCAGGGTGTGGCGGAACTGCTTGTGGATCTCCTTGAGCTTCCTGCGCAGCAGCCACTTGCGATGCGGATCGATCACGGTCAGCGGCTCGTCGAACAGGATCGCGGCGACGTCGTCGCGGACCAGGCCGCGGCCGAGCGCGAGCACCTGCTTCTGATCGGCGGTCAGCCGCGTGGCGCGCATCGCCAGCACCGCGGACAGCTCGAGGATCTCGGCGATCCGGCCGACCCGGCGATCGATCTCGGCCGCCGCCAGCCCGCGGTTGCGCAGCGGGAACGCGAGGTTCTGGCCCACCGTCATCGTGTCGTAGACCACGGGGAACTGGAACACCTGGGCGATGTTGCGACCGCGGCTCGGCAGGTCGGTGACGTCCTTGCCGGCGTAGAGCACCTCGCCGCGCGTCGGCCGGATCAGCCCCGAGATGATGCCGAGCAGCGTGGTCTTGCCGCAGCCGCTCGGTCCGAGCAGCGCGTAGGCCCCGCCGTCGCGCCAGCGCAGCTCGACGTCGCGCAGCGCGTAGACCGGCGCCCGGCGCCCGGCGCGATCGCGCGCGCCGCGGGCCACGCCGTAGCTGTGAGAGATCGCGCGGAGGAGGATTTCTGCCATCTAGACTCCAGGCTCGTACGAGGCGATCAGCGGCTGGTCGCCGCCGGGACCGAACGCCAGCAGGCGGTCGGGATCGAGGTAGACCGTGAGCTCGTCGTCGAGCCGGTGGTGGAACACGCCGTCCTGCTGGACGATGAACCGGGTCTGCGCCGCGCCGCCGCGCAGGTAGACGAAGGTCTCCGAGCCGCTGATCTCGCTGAGCTCGACGCGGGCCGGCACACCGACCGTGCCCTCGGACGGTGCCAGGCGGCAGTCGCTCGCGCGGATCCCGAAGCGGTAGGGTCCGTCGGCCAGGCCGCCGAGGTGCCGCCCGGTCCGGCCCGCCAGCGGGATCCGGATCTCGCCGGCGAGCTCGACCGCGCCGCCCTGCACCACGCCGTCGACCAGGTTGATCGGCGGATCGCTGACCACGCCGGCCGCCAGCGCCGAGATCGGCCGGTGATAGACCTCGAGCGCGGCGGCGTGCTGCAGCACGCGACCCTGGTGGACGACGATCGTCGTGCCGCCGAGCGCCAGCGCCTCGCCGGGATCGGTGGTCGCGTAGATCACCGTCGCGGGCTTGCCGCCGGGTCGCGCGGCGCCGAACAGCGCGCGCAGCTCGTCGCGCAGGTCCTCGCGCAGCTTGTAGTCGAGGTTGACCAGCGGCTCGTCGAACATCACGACATCCGCCGACTTGGCGAGCGCGCGCGCGATCGCCACCCGCTGCTGCTGGCCGCCCGACAGCTCGCCCGGCAGGCGATCGAGCAGGTCGTCGATCCGTAGCAGCCGGGCCAGCTCGCCGACCCGGCCCAGGACGTCGGGCGCCCGGGCGAGCCGCAGCGGCGACGCGATGTTGTCGCGCACGGTGAGCGACGGATAGTTGATGAACTGCTGGTAGACCAGCGCGACCGAGCGCCGCCGCGACGGCAGCCGCGTGACGTCGACGCCGTCGAACCGCACCGCCCCCGCGGTCGGCCGGTCGAGGCCGGCGATGATCCGCAGAAGGCTGGTCTTGCCCGCGCCGGTGTGGCCGAGCAGCACGTTGATGGTGCCGCGCCCGAGCGTCAGGTCGACGTCGATCAGGTGGCGCTCCCCGGCGACGGTCCTCGCGATGCGCTCGAGCGACAGCGTCATGGCTAACCCCACCGCCCGATCACGGCCATCGCGCCCGCCGAGATCGCCAGCGCCCACCACGGCGATCGCGTGGTCAGCCCGAGCCACGCCATGTGGATGAACGCGGTCGCGAGCAGCCCCGCGAACAGCCGATCGCCGCGGGTCATCGGCACGCGCAGGAACCCGCGGCGCGCCACGGTCGGCGACAGCCGCTCCCAGATCAGCATCGCGACGATCACGGCGCCGATCACCGAGAACAGCACCGCGGTCGGCGTGGTCCAGGCCATCCAGCGCATCACACCCTCCCCAGCGCGAAGCCCTTGGCGATGTGGTTGCGCACGAACCAGATCGCGAGCGCGCCCGGCACCATGGTGAGCACCCCGGCGGCCGCGAGCACGCCCCAGTCCATGCCGGCGGCGCTGACCGTGCGCGTCATCGTGGCGGCGATCGGCTTGGCGTTGGTCGTGGTCAGGGTCCGTGCCAGGAGCAGCTCGACCCAGCTGAACATGAAGCAGAAGAACGCGGCCATGCCCACGCCGGCGCGGATCAGCGGCAGGAAGATCCGGACGAAGAACACGGGAAACCGGTATCCGTCCATGTAGGCCATTTCATCGATCTCGCGGGGCACCGCGGACATGAAGCCCTCGAGGATCCACACCGCGAGCGGAACATTGAACAATGTATGTGCGAGCGCGACTGCGATGTGGGTATCGAACAGCCCGACACTCGAATACAGCTGAAAAAACGGAAGTAGGAACACCGCAGGTGGCGACATCCGATTGGAAAGCAGCCAGAAGAACAGGTGCTTGTCGCCCACGAACTCGAAGCGCGAGAACGCGTAGGCCGCCGGGAGCGCCACCGCGAGCGACAGCGCGGTGTTCATCACCACGTACTCGAGCGAGTTGACGTAGCCCATGTACCAGGACCGGTCGGTGATGATGGTGAGGTAGTTCGCGAGCGTGGGGTGACGCGGGATCAGGGTGAGCTCGCCGAGGATTTCCTCATTTGTTTTCAGCGACATCACCACGAGCCAGTAGATCGGGATCACCAGGAAGGCGATATACGTCCACCACAGGATACGGCGTGACAGGTTGGGCATGGGCGGACAGACCTCGCGGGACGAATCATCGCCAGTCTCCGCACACGCGCGCAAGGGCACGGGCGATCGCCCTTGGCGGTCCCTGCCGTCGGGTGCCAGGATCGGCCCAAAAATCGACCACGAATCCGCGCGCGAGCCTGATAAGGTCACGGCGGGAGTGCGCAAGTGGAGTCGCGCCAACAGCCTGCGTCTGCGACGAAAGACCACGTACAGACGGTCGTCATCCACAATCCGGGATGCGCGGACGGTGCGTTGCCGATCCCGCGAGGCAGCTCGCTCGTCCCCGGCGCCGAGATAGGCGGACGCTACCGCATCGCCCGCCTGCTCGGCTCCGGCGGCATGGCGAAGGTCTGGCTCGCCGACGATCTCGAGCGCCGGATGCAGGTCGCGTTCAAGGAGATGCTGGTGGCGACCCTGCGCAGCGCGGCCGAGCTCGAGGAGAGCGCGCTGCTGTTCCGCCGCGAGTACTACGCGATGAAGAAGCTCCAGCACCCCGGTACCGTCCGGGTGTTCGACTGCGGCGTCATGGAAACCGGCAACCGTTACATCACGATGGAGGTGGTCAGAGGGAGAGATCTGTGCGATGTCGCAGCCCAGCCGCTGCCGGCGTGCGAGGTCCACCGGGTGCTCAGCCGGATGGCGCAGATCCTCGGCTTCGTGCACTCGCGGCTGTTCGTCCACTGCGACATCAAGCCCGAGAACATCCGGATCACCGAGACCGGCGACGTCAAGCTCATGGACTTCGGGATCATGCACCCGATCGGCGCGCGGGCGACCGGCAAGATCTGGGGCACACCGGAGTACATGGCGCCCGAGTGGCGCGAGCGCGGGATCATCGATGGCCGCAGCGATCTGTACTCGCTCGGCGTGCTCGCGTTCTTCCTGCTGACCGGGATGACGCCGTACCAGCTCGTGGAGCCGCGCGCGGCCGGCACCGGGCCGATCGCGCCGGCCCAGGAGCTGTCGGCGATCGCGAACATCGACGCGGCGCTGTCGGCGGTGGTCCTCCGCCTGCTCGAGCGCGACCCGCGCGAGCGCTACGCCTCGGCCGCCGAGCTCGTGACCGCGCTCCACGCTGCGAGCGGCGAGCCGGTGGCCGAGGAGCCGCTCGCGGCCCGCGCCAGCTACCTCCACGTCCCGGCCGTGGTCGGCCGCGCCCGCGAGACCGCCGAGCTCGCCGCGCGGTTCGAGGCCGCCCGGACCCGGTGCTCGCGCGCCCTGCTGATCGGCGCGCCCGCCGGGGTCGGCAAGTCGCGCCTGCTCCAGGAGCTCGAGCTCGACGCCCGCAACGCCGACGTGCCGTTCGCGCTCGGCCAGTGCCGCGCCGAGGGCCTCGCGCCGCGCGCTCCGGTCGAGCAGGCGCTGCGCGGGCTGGTCTCGGCCACACCGGGCGCGGTGCTCGATCCGCTGCGCTCGCTGCTCGGCAAGCTCCTGCCCGGCGTCGCCGGCCCGTCCACCGTCGTGTTCCGCGACCCGGGCAAGGAGAAGATCGCGGTGTTCGAGGCGCTGTCGCGCTGGCTGCGCACGCTGGCCGAGATCGGCCCGTTCGTGGTGTGCTTCGAGGATCTGCACTGGGCCGACAGCGCCACGCTCGAGGTCATGAACGTGATCATCCGGGCGGTCCACCGGACCGGCGGTCTGGTGATCGCGACCTACCGGTCCGACGAGCTCAGCCGGCTCAGCCTGGCGTTCCAGACCGTCGACGAGGGCCTGACCGACCACGTCGAGCTCGCGCCGCTGTCCGAGGCCGACCTGGCGACCCTGGTCGAGCTCGTGCTCCAGGGCTTCGGCCGCGACAGCTCGCTGGCCCACGACCTGTACGAGGCCACCCGGGGCAACGCGTTCTTCGCGATCGAGTGCCTGCGCGCGCTGATCGAGGAGGGCGTCCTGACCCGCCGGCTCGGCAGCTGGACCGCCGCGCCCGAGCTGGCGCAGCGCCGGCTGCCGAGCAGCATCAAGGAGGTCGTGCTCGCACGGCTGTCGACCCTGTCCGCCGCGCAGATCGCGTTCTTTCGCCGGCTCGCCCCGGCCGGCCGGGTGCTCGACGTCCCGCTGATCCGCGCGGTCGGCGACGTCAGCTCGCGCGAGCTGTTCCAGCTGCTCGACGAGGGCGTCGAGCGCCAGTTCCTGCAGTACGTCGAGGGCCGTTACTTCTTCAGCCACGCCACGGTGCACGAGGCGATCTACGAGGGCACGCCGGAGGCGATGCGCAAGCGGTTCCACCGCCGGATCGCCGATCACCTGGTGGCCAGCGCCGGCGACCGGCCCGGCGCGGCGCGCGCGATCGGCTACCACTTCGCCCGGTCCGACGCACCGACCCGCGCGATCGATCCGCTGCTGCGCGCCGCCGGCCGCGCGCTCGACGACAAGGCCATGCTCGAGGCGTTCGGCCTGCTCGAGGAGGCCGCCCGGCTGCTCGAGGAGTCCCCGTGCGTGCCCGATCGCGACGCGCGGCTGATCGCGACCTGGGCCAGCCTGATCGAGGTCGGCTACACCGCGAACACGCCGGGCTGCGTCGGCTACGCGCAGAAGCTGTTCCATCACTGGGACACCACGGTGGATCTGATCCGCGGCCAGGCCGAGATCCAGCACGCGCTGTCCGAGGTGATCGCGGCGCCGCTCGAGCAGCACTCACAGCTCCTGACCGAGCTGTTCCCCGAGATCGCGGTGTGCGACGCCCACCACCCGCGCGACGTGTTCCTCAAGCGCTCGGAGTACCGGATCCTCGAGAGCATCGCGCTCGCGATCACCGGCCGCACCGAGGAGTTCGTCGCCGGCCTCGAGCGCACCGACCGCGAGCACCCGATGGAGTCGCCGTACCGCGCCGCGGCCCACGTCGCGACCGGCGGCCTGACCGCGCACACCGGGCACTTCCGCGACACCGTCGACGAGCTCCGCCAGCACGTCGCGGTGCTGCGCGGCTTCGCCGACCTGGTCTCCGCCTGCCCGCGCCGGCTCGAGTGGGCGCGCGGCATGGGCGGCTACTTCATGAACACCAACCTCGCGCTGATGGGCCTGCCGCTCGACGACGGCGCGACCGCGGACGGCTTCGAGGTCGCCGAGCGCCTCGGCCTGACCGACCTGCGGATCTACCACCTGTTCTCGCAGATCGTGCGCGCGTCGTTCATCGGCGACGGCTCGGCGTTCGCGCCGCCGTTCGCCGAGATGAACGATCTGACGCGCAAGCTCGGCAACCCGCGGCTGCCCGAGCGCAACCTGGCGGTCTACACCCCGCCGTACTACCTCGAGCGCGGCGAGCTCGAGCTGGCGCGGGCGGTGATCGAGCGCGGCGAGCGGCTGGTCGCGCTCCTGCCCGGCGACCGCTGGCTCAAGCTCTACACCGCGGTCTACCGGGTCTGCCTCCAGATCGCGTGCGTCGAGGACGCTCCGACCGAGGACACCGCCGCGATCGCGGCGATCCGGGCGGCGATCGCCGAGGCACTCGCGATGTCGCGCGCCAGCGACTTCCGGATGGAGAGCCTCGTCCTGATCTACCAGTCGCGGTTCGAGCACGCGCAGGGCAACCTCGCCGCGGCCCGCGCCGCCGCGACCGCGGCGTTCGAGCGGGCGATCGATCCGCTGCGCCTGAACCCGTTCGACGAGATCCTGGCGCGCCGAGCGCTGGCCGAGCTCGATGAGGACACCGCGATCGCCGAGCTGTCGCAAGCGATGACCCTGGCCGCCCAGACCGGCAACGTGCTGCAAGACGGCATCGTGCGCCTGGCGCTCGCCGAGCGGCTGTCGGCGAGCGACCGCGCACAGGCGCTCGCTCAGCTCGACGCCGCCGACGCACGGTTCGCCGCCGCGCGTGCCGAGCGCTGGCTCAAGCGCACGCAGGAGCGGCGAAACGTCCTCGCCGCGCCCGACCGCGGCGCCGACGTCGCACCGAGCGGCGCGCGCTGACGCGCCGCGAGATCGCGTCACGGCACCAACATATCATCGCCGCAACGCCGCACGGCGCACGGTTCATGATTGACAGACCCTCGTGAAGCGCCCATCACTGCTTGTGGTCATGAGAACTCACTTCGAGGGCAGGCTGTCGCACCCATCGGAACCCCGAGGTTCCGATGGATCGTACTCAGGATGAGCCGAGCCACAGCGCCGTTGTCGACGCATGGCTCAAGCGATCCGTCGAGCATGGCTCGTCGTCCGAGATCGTGGGGCTGTTCGGTGCGGCGTTCGAGGGTCTGTGGAGCCGCGCAGTCACCGCACTCGGCTCGGTGACGCTCACCGCAATCGGCGAGCGCGTGCTTGCCACCTCGACCGGCCGGTACCCGTTCCTGTCGGTCATCAACCTTCGCCCCAACGGTGACTCGCGCTGGCGGCACCACCTGTACGAGCGCCTGGCCACGACGCCGCGGCTCGACCTGCTCGCGGGCCTGCGGTTCGCGCTGATCGAGCTGCTCACGGTGATCGGCAGGCTCACCGCGGAGATCCTCAGCGACGAGCTCCACGCCGCGATCACCGTGGTCACGGCCGGCGCGCCCGAGGTCAAGCTGCCGTCCGCCGCGCTTCACGTCGTGCCGACCGCGGCAGGAAAGTCACCGTCATGACGGCGAACAGCGGCCGGCTCCCGACCGGGGTGCGAAACCTCGACAGCATCTTCGACGGCGGCATCCCGCGCAGCTCGCTGATCGCGATCAGCGGTGCGCCGGGCTCGGGCAAGACGATCCTGGTCCAGCAGATCTGCATGCACAACGCGGCCGCGGACCACCGCGTCCTGTACTTCGGCACGCTGTCCGAGCCGACCGCCAAGATCCTGCGAAACCTGACCCAGTTCTCGTTCTACCACCCGGACAAGCTCCGGGCCGGGGTCGAGTTCGTCGACCTCGGTGAGATCCGCAAGGCCACCGGGATCGCCGGAGCGTCGGCGCTGATCACCAAGCACCTCCGGCGGGTGAACCCGTCGATCATCGTGATCGACAGCTTCAAGATGTTCGACGATCTCGCGGAGTCGCGGCAGGACCTGCGCACGTCGTGCTACGACATCGCCGTCACGCTGATGGCCTGGGAGGCCACCACGTTCCTGGTCGGCGAGTTCGCGCCGGCCGAGTACCAGACCAATCCGCTGTTCTCGATCGTCGATGGCCTGTGCGTGCTGTCGCAACGCGAGGCGTTCGGCGAGAACCAGCGGTTCCTGCAGGTCGTCAAGATGCGCGGCACCAACCACAGCCGCGAGCAGCACGCGTTCACGATCTCGCGAAGCGGGATCAACGTGTTCGCCCCGCCGATGGAGATCCGGCGCGAGCCGGCCGCGAGCCACGCCCCCGAGGAGCGCTGCCTGACGCGGATCTCGAAGCTCGACGAGCTGATCGGCACCGGGATCCCCTGGGGATCCTCGCTGCTGCTGTCGGGGGTCGCGGGCACCGGCAAGACCGTGCTGTCGCTCGAGTTCCTGTATCGCGGCGCGGCGGCCGGCGAGAAGGGCATCTTCTTCTCGTTCGAGGAGACCGAGGATCGACTCCGCGCGGCCGCGCGCGGGCTGGGCTGGGATCTCGAGCGCGAGATCGCGCGCGGGATGATCGAGATGGTCTTCATCCCTCAGCCCGACATCCGGGTGGAGGCCGATCTGGCGATGGTGCAGGAGCGGATCACGAAGCTCGGCGCCCGGCGGGTCGTGATCGACTCGGTGTCGGTGTTCTTCCACAAGATCGCCGATCCGGAGCTGTGTCGCGACAAGATCTATCACCTGCGCAGCATCGTGCAGAACGCCCAGGCGGTCGGGCTGTTCCCGACCGACATCCCGTACGGCGCGAAGCAGATCAGCCGGTTCGGCATCGAGGAGACCGTGGTCGACGGTGTGATCCTGCTGCGGTCGACCGAGGAGGGCCTGGAGCGCCAGCGCTACATCGAGATCTACAAGCTGCGCGACTCCGCGCACCTCAAGGGCCTCCACAGCATGGCGATCGGGCCGGGAGGTGTCTCGATCTTCCCGCGCTACGGCGTCGATGCACCCGGCATGATGCCGCCGCGCCCGCTCGACCTCGGATGCCGCGTGCCGTCCGGCATCCCGGGGCTCGATCCGTTCATCGGCGGCGGGCTGCTCGCGCGCAGCATCACGCTGGTGTCGGGCAGCGCCGGGATCGGCAAGACCACGATGGCGATCCAGTTCCTGCTCGCGGGGGTCGCGCGGGGTGAGACCGGGCTCCACGTGTCGCTCGAGGAAGGCGCCGACCAGCTGCTCGCCTCCGCGGACGCGCTCGGTCTGCCGCTGCGCGATGCGATCGACCGCGGGCTGGTCAACGTGCTGTTCGTGTCGCGCGAGAGCATCCGGATCGGCGAGTTCCTGACCGTGCTCGCCGACAAGCTGACCGCGAGCAAGGCGACCCGGGTCGTGATCGATGCGATCACCCACATGATGAACGAGCAGCTCGGCCTCCACGAGCTGCGGCACGTGCTCTACAAGCTCGGGGTCCGGTTCAAGGCGCTCGACGTCACCAGCCTGTTCACGCTCGAGGCACCGTCGCTGTACTCGATCGATCTCGTGACCGAGCACGGCCTGTCGCCGATCGCCGACAACCTCCTGATGCTGCGCTATCGCGAGACCGAGGGCCAGCTGCTCGCGATGATGACCGTGGTCAAGACCCGCGGCAGCGAGCACGATCGCGGGACGCACACCTTCTCGATCGGCCCCGGCGGCGCGCGGGTCGCGGCCGGCGAGGCGCCCAGTTGACGGCCGCGCTCAGCGAGGCGAGCGGCAGTCGCCGGCTCGAGCAGCTGTACGAGATCAGCAAGCTGTTCGTGTCGTTCGACGTCGTCAAGCACACGCTCGATGCCGCGCTCAAGGTGATCGCGGACAAGCTCCCGCTCGAGAGCGCGATCCTGATCGAGGCCGTGATCGGCGGCCACACCGACATGGTCGTGTGGCCGTGCGAGGGCAGCGACCCGCGCCGGCTGGACTCGGCGAAGGTGAACGCGGCCGACGCCTACGCCTACCTGGTCGGCGCGCCGTCGTTCAGCGCGCTCGACACCCACGACGCCGTGCGCCAGGAGCTCGGACCGACGCTGCTCCCCGCGCCGGTCCGCGACGGGGCCGCGCCCGAGGACGCCAGGCGGTTCATCGTGATCCCGCTGGTGGTCGGCGGCGGCATGGTGTTCGGCACGCTGCAGCTCGAGGGCGCGTCGCGGCTCGACCGCAGCGATCTCGAGTTCGTCAACGCGATCGCCAACCAGCTCGCGATCGCGCTCGACCGCAATCGCGCCTGGAGCTACGACGTGCTCCGCCGTCAGGAGGCCCAGCGCCTGGAGGCCAAGTACGAGACCCTGGTCGATCACCTCGACTACGCCTTCGTGTGGGAGGCCAGCGCCGAGACCCGGCGGGTCACGTACGTCAGCGCGCAGTTCGAGCGGATGCTCGGGTTTCGCCGCCAGTGGTGCCTCGACGAGCTCGACTGGTGGAGCGCGCACGTCCACCCCGATGATCGCGAGCTGCTGCTGCAGACGTTCGAGCGCGCGAGGACCGAGCCCGGCAACAAGCGGTGCGAGCATCGCTGCGTGGCGTCCGATGGCAGCCTCCGGTGGCTGCGCACCAGCATCCACCTGGTCGGCGCCGGCGGCGAGCCGCCGGTGCTCCAGGGCGTGTCGTTCGACGTCACCGCGGCGCGCGCCGCCCAGGAGCAGGTCCGCGAGCAGCTCGCGTTCATGCGCACGATGGCGAGCACGCTCGCCGAGGGCACGCTGGCGATCGATCTCGAGCACCGGATCACGTTCCTCAACGACGCCGGCGCGGCGCTGCTCGGATGCAGCCACGGCGACGCCCTGGGCAAGCGCAGCGCGAGCATCATCCACGTCGAGACCACGGATGGCGCGATCGTCGAATCTCCGCTCGCCGTCGCGATCCGGACCGGCCGGGTGCGAAGCGACGACCACGTGATCGTCCGGGCGGATCGCGGGCGGTTTCCGGCGAGCTACAACGCCACCGCGATCCGGCGCGACGGCAAGGTGACCGGCGCGGTGCTGTCGTTCGACGACATCAGCGAGCGCAAGCACGCGCAGGAGGCCGAGCACTTCCTGCTCGGCGCCGGCACGACGCTGAGCGCGAGCCTGGAGTCCGCCGCCGCCGCGAGCGCGGCCGCGCGGGTCGGTGTCCCGCGGCTGGGAGACCTCTGCCTGGTCGACCTGGTGTCCACGGACGACCACCTGCTGTACGCGGCCTCGGCGCACGCCGATCCCGCGGTGCAGCGCGATCTCGATCGCAGCTTCGGAGGCGGGCCGCGCGTGCCGGTGTTCGCGGCCGCGGTGGCCGAGGTCGTCGCGACCGGCCAGTCGATCCTGATCACGACCATCTCCGACGCCCTGTTCTCGGTCTCCGACCAGCCGATCGCCCGGCGCCTGGGGCTACGCAGCGCGCTGGTCCTGCCGCTCGCGCTGGGCGTGCGCCGGCTCGGCGCGCTGACGTTCTGCATGACCGGCGAGCGCCGGTTCCGCGACGGGGACCTCGCGCTCGCCGAGGAGCTCGCCCGCCGCTGCGCCCTGGCGATCGAGCACGCACGGCTCTACGAGCAGGCGCGCCACGCGATCGCGCTGCGCGAGCAGACCCTCGCCATCGTGTCTCACGACCTCCGGTCACCGCTGTCGACGATCGCGATGGCCGCGTCGATCCTCGGCAGCGACGAGCTGATCCACGCGAGCCCATCGTCGAGCATCGCCACGGCCGGCAAGATCCAGTCCGCCGCCGCGCGGATGGAGCGCATGATCGAGGACCTCCTGGACTTCGCGAGCATCGAGGCCGGCCAGCTGTCGATGACCCCCAGGCCGTACCCGGTCCCCGCGCTGATCGACGAGGTCCTCGCGGACTTCGCGGCCGCCGCGGGCGGGCGCCGCGTGACGCTCAGTGGCGGGGCCGCGCTCGACGTGCCGGCGATCCAGTGCGATCGCGGCCGGATCCTGCAGGTCATCGCCAACCTGATCGGCAACGCGCTCCGGATCCTGAAGTCGGGTGACACGATCTCGCTGCGCGCGACGCTGGGTGACCGCGAGGCGGTGTTCTCGGTCTCCGACAACGGTCCGGGCATCGCCGTCGCCGATCAGAAGCGCCTGTTCGACCGCTACTGGCGCAGCCCCGACGCCGGCTACAAGGGCCACGGCCTGGGCCTCGCGATCGCGCGCGGGCTGGTCGAGGCGCATCGCGGTCGGATCTGGGTCGATAGCGAACCTGGCCGCGGCGCGACGTTCTGGTTCACGGTGCCGCTCGCCGAGCTCCCACCTGCCCCGCTGGAGCCGCCGGGGGCGTTCCACCCACCCGACCTCTGACATGCCGCGGCAACCCTTGCTTCACGCTCCGTGCGGTGCCGTCATGGCATATGCGCTGCATCACCGGAGAGTCATGCGTGTGTTGCTGGCCGAGAATGATCTCGAGTTCCTCGACCTCCTGGCCGAAACGCTCGAGCGGCTGGGCGCCAGCGTCGTGTGCGCCCGATCCGGACGCGAGCTGCAGCACGAGATCACCGCAGGTGACCCGTTCGACCTCGTGGTCACCGACGTGTCGATGCCGTACCGGACCGGCCTCGAGGTGATGTCCTCCGCGCGGGCCGCCGGGCTGGCCTGTCCGATCGTGGTCATGACGGCGTCGCGCGACCAGATCACCGCCGCCCGGGCCGCGGCGCTCGGCCATCATGTGACGGTGCTGTACAAGCCGTTCTCGATCTCGGAGCTCTGCGCTGCGATGCGAGACTGCCTCGCCGAGCTCGCGCCCGCGACGGCGGCGTGACGGGTGAGGCCGGCCACGGGGTGACGTCGTCGAGCAGGCGCTCGAGCGCTGTGCGCGTGTGCGGCGATGACAGAGCATCCCGCAGCGCCGCGCGGGCGAGTCGTGCTCACGCCTGCGAGTCTCGATGACGCGCGCACCGGCTCACCAGGCGCGTGGTATAGCAGCCCACCGCCTGCGCGCACCGATCGCGGCTCCCGGTGCCCCCGTGCAGCAGCCCCTCGAACCATCGCAACCTCGCCGCTTCCGGCGCCCGGTCTCCGACCCGGCCGTCGTGCAGCTCGCCGAGGCGCCGATGCGCGCCGAGCTGTTCAGCGTCAGCCAGCTCGAGCGCCACGCGCGCACGATCGCCGGCTGGCACGAGCTGGCGTCGGCGCGCGGCCACGACGACTGGCTGCTCGCCCGGCTCGGCGACAACGAGATCGCGCTGCGCGAGGGCTACGCGCTGATCAGCGATGCGGTGCAGCGCGGCCGGCAGATCACGCCGGCGGCCGAGTGGTTCATCGACAACTACCACCTGATCGAGGAGCAGATCCGCACCGCGCGCCGCCACCTGCCCCGCGCCTACAACCGCGAGCTGCCGCGGCTCGCCAATGGACCGACGCCGGGCACGCCCCGGGTCTATCACATCGCGCTCGAGCTGATCTCGCACGCCCACGGCCGGGTCGACGCCGAGGGCCTGCGCGCGTTCGTCGCGTCGTACCAGGAGATCCTGCCGCTGCGGCTCGGCGAGCTGTGGGCGATCCCGATCATGCTGCGGCTCGCGCTGCTCGAGAACCTGCGCCGCGTGGTCATGGCGGTGACCGAAGGCCGGCGCGATCGCGAAGCGGCGGCGGACTGGGCCGCGAAGATGCTCGCGGTCGCCGCCGCGAACCCGACCGAGGTGGTCCGGGTGCTCGCCGAGCTGCTCCAGGCCGATCCGCCGCTCACCACGTCGTTCGCCGCCGAGCTCGCCAGCCGCCTGCAGGCCCAGGGCTCGACCCTGGCGTTTCCGATGGTGTGGCTCGAGCAGCGGCTCGCCGAGTCCGGCCAGACCATCGAGCACGTGTTCGAGGTCGCGACCCAGAGCCAGGCGGCCGACCAGGTCTCGATCGGCAACAGCATCACCAGCCTGCGGCTGCTCGGCGCCACCGACTGGCGCGACTTCGTCGAGGGAATGAGCGTGGTCGAGCGCACCCTGCGCGGCGACCCGGTGTACCCGACCATGGACTTCGCGACCCGCGATCGCTACCGCCACGCGGTCGAGGCGATCGCGCGGCGCAGCGCGACCTCCGAGGACGACGTGGCACGGACCGCGATCCGGCTGGCGAGCGAGCGCAGCGGCCGCACCGGCCACGTCGGCTACTTCCTGATCGACCGCGGCCGCCGCCTGATCGAGCGCGCGGTGGCGATGCGGCGGTCGCCGGCGCAGATCTTCCGCGGCGCCTGCGGGGCGCTGCGCCACGCGGTCTACAGCGGCGCGATCGCCGCGGTCACCGCGATCGCGGCGCTCGCGCTGGTGTGGATCGCGCCGATCGCGCCGGGCCCGGCGTGGTACGCGCTGCTCGCGTTCTGCGCCGGCGAGCTCGCGGTCGCGCTGGTCCACTGGGCGGCGACCCTGGTGGTCACGCCGCAGATCCTGCCGCGGCTCGAGTTCTCGGGCGGGATCCCGGCCGCGCATCGCACGCTGGTCGCCGTCCCCGCGATGCTGACCGACGCCGCCGAGATCGACGAGCTGGTCGAGGCGCTCGAGGTCCGGTTCCTCGCCAATCGCGATCCGAACCTCGGGTTCGCGCTGGTCACCGACTTCCGCGACGCCCGGACCGAGACCACCGAGGGGGACGACGCGCTGGTCCGCCACGCCGCCGCGGCGATCGCCGCGCTCGAGACCAGGTACGAGGCGCCCGCGGGGTTCTTCCTCCTGCATCGCGCCCGCAAATGGAACCCGCGCGAGCGGCTGTGGATGGGCTGGGAGCGCAAGCGCGGCAAGCTCGAGCAGCTCAACGAGGCGCTGCGCGGCAACCTCGACGGCTTCGCGACCGTGGTCGGCCCGGTCGCGCGGCTCGCAGAGGTCAAGTACGTGATCGCGCTCGACGCCGACACGGGGCTGCTCCGCGACACCGCACGCGTGCTCGCGGCCACGCTGGCGCATCCGCTCAACCGGCCGTGCTTCGACGACGCGTCCGGCCGGATCACCCAGGGCTACGGCATCCTGCAGCCCCGGGTCGGCGTGACCATGGCGAGCATCTCGCGGTCGCGGTTCGCGCGGCTGTTCGGCGGCCAGGCCGGCATCGATCCGTACACGCGCGCGGTGTCCGACGTCTACCAGGACGTGTTCGACGAGGGCTCGTTCATCGGCAAGGGGATCTACGACGTCGACGCCGTGCAGCGCACGCTCGGCGGCCGGCTCCCCGACAACCGCGTGCTCAGCCACGACCTGCTCGAGGGTGCCTACGCGCGCTCCGGCCTGGTCAGCGACGTGATGCTGGTCGAGGACTTCCCGTCGAGCCACGCCGCGGACATCAGCCGCCGGCACCGCTGGATCCGCGGCGACTGGCAGATCCTGGCGTGGCTGTGGCGCCGCGTCCCGGGCCGCGGGTCGCGGGTCGGAAATCCGATCTCGCGGCTGTCGCAGTGGAAGATCCTGGACAACCTGCGGCGCAGCGTCGTGCCGATCGCGCTGGTCGCCGTGCTCGCGATCGGCTGGACCCAGGGCGCGGCGTGGTTCGCCACGCTCGCCGTGCTGGCGATCGTGCTCGCGCCGGACGTGGCCACCGCGCTCGGCGCGCTCGCGCGGCCGCCGCCGGATCAGCCGCTCGGCGCCCACCTCCGCGAGGCGCTCGGCGGCTTCGCCCAGGCGCTCGCGCGCGACGGCTTCCTGCTCGCGTGCCTGCCCCACGACGCGGTGCTGTCGCTCGACGCGATCGCGCGCTCCGCGCTGCGGATGCTGATCACCCGGAGGAAGCTCCTCGAGTGGCGGACCGCGCGCGACGCGCAGCGCACCGCCCGGGTCAGCCTGACCGGCTCGCTGGCGGCGATGTGGATCGGACCGGCGCTCGCGCTGACCGCGGCCGCGGTGCTCGACCCGGCGGCGTGGCTCGCGGCGGCGCCGCTCCTGGCGCTGTGGACGCTCGCGCCGGCGTGGTCGTGGTGGTGGAGCCAGCCGCTCGCGCCGCATCGGCCCGCGCTCGGGCTCGCCGCGCGCGGCTTCCTGCGCGCCGTCGCACGCCGGACCTGGCGGTTCTTCGAGGTCCACGTCACCGCCGAGGACAACTTCCTGCCGCCCGACAACGTGCAGGAGGATCCGCCGCGCGGCGCCGCGCACCGCACGTCGCCCACCAACATCGGCCTGTCGCTGCTCGCCAACCTCGCGGCCTACGACCACGGCTACGCCACGGCCGGCGAGCTGATCGCGCGGACCGCGCGGACGCTCGCCACGCTCGATCGCATGCAGCGCTACCGCGGCCACTTCTACAACTGGTACGACACGATCACGCTCGAGCCGCTGCGGCCGATGTACGTGTCGACCGTCGACAGCGGCAACCTGGCCGGCCACCTGCTGACGCTCGCCGGCGGGCTCGACGAGCTCGCCGATCGCCCGGCGCGGCCGGCGCTGACCGGGCTGGGCGACACGCTCGACGTGCTCGGCGAGACCGCCGCGAGCTGGCCCGAGGCCGCGCGCGAGCTGGCGCGGCTGCGCGGCGAGCTGGCGGCCGCTCCGCCGACCACCACCGAGCTGCACGCGCAGCTCCAGCGCGTGACGGCGCAGGCCCACGAGCTGGTCCGGGTGGTCGACGCGCGCGGCGGGGCCGAGCCGGTGTGGTGGGCGCGCGCGTTCGAGGCCGCCGCCCAGCAGGCACTCGACGAGCTCGTCCGGTTCGCGCCGTGGGTCGAGCTGGCGCGGGTCGCCGACCCCGCGGCCCGCGCGATCCTCGACGGGCCGATCACGCTCGCCGCCACCGCGCGCCTCGAGCGGACCGTGGCCGGCGCTGGCGATCCCGCGGTCGCGGCGGCGGTGGCGCTCGCGGCCGAGCGCGCCGTCGAGCGGCTCGGTGAGCTCCAGGCGCTCGCGCTGCGCTGCCGCGAGCTCGCCGACCTCGACTACGACTTCCTCTACGACCGCTCGCGCCACCTGCTCGCGATCGGCTACAACGTCGTCGATCACCGGCTCGACACCAGCTTCTACGACCTCCTGGCCTCGGAGGCCCGGCTCGCCAGCTTCATCGCGATCGCCCAGGGCAAGCTGCCGCAGGACCACTGGTTCAGCTTCGGCCGCCAGCTCACGAGCTCGAGCGGCCGGCCGGCGCTCTTGTCGTGGAGCGGCTCGATGTTCGAGTACCTGATGCCGCTGCTGGTGATGCCGACCTACGAAGGCACCCTGCTCGACGAGACCTACCACGCGATCGTCGAGCGCCAGATCGCCTACGGGCGCGACCGCGGCGTGCCGTGGGGGATCTCGGAGTCCGGCTACTACAAGACCGACGCGCAGCTCAACTACCAGTACCGCGCGTTCGGCGTGCCGGGTCTCGGCTTCAAGCGCGGCCTGGCCGACGATCTGGTCGTCGCGCCGTACGCCAGCGCGCTCGCCGTGATGGTCGCGCCCGAGGCCGCGTGCGCCAACCTGCGGCGGCTGGCGCGCAGCGAGCTGCTCGGCGCCTACGGGTTCTACGAGGCGATCGACTACACCGCCGCGCGCGTGCCGTCGGGCAAGGACTTCGCCGTGGTGCGGTCGTACATGGCGCACCACCAGGGCATGACCTTGCTCGCGCTCGGCTACGTGCTGCTCGACCGGCCGATGCAGCGCCGGTTCGCCGCCGCGCCGAGCTTTCGCGCGACCGAGCTGTTGCTCCAGGAGCGCGTGCCGCACGCCCCCGCGATCTTCCCGCACCCCGCCGAGCTGTCGTCGGTCGCGGCGACCGAGTCCGACGACCACGACCTCCGGGTGTTCTCGACCCCGCACACCCCGGCGCCCGAGGTCCACCTGTTGTCGAACGGCCACTACCACGTGGCGATCACCAACGCGGGCGGCGGCTACAGCCGGTGGCGCGACCTCGCGGTGACCCGCTGGCACGAGGATCCGACGCGCGACTGCTGGGGCACGTTCGGCTACCTGCGCGACGTCACGACCGGCGCGCGCTGGTCGATCGCGCACCACCCCACGCTCGCGCGCGGAACCAGCTACGAGGCGATCTTCTCGCACGGCCGGGTCGAGTTCCGCCGGGTCGATCACGAGATCGACAGCCACGTCGAGATCAGCATCTCGCCCGAGGACGACATCGAGCTGCGGCGGATCAGCCTGACCAACCGCGGCCGCACCGCGCGCACGATCGAGCTCACCAGCTTCGCCGAGGTCGTGATCGCGCAGGCCGCGGCCGATGCGATGCATCCGGCGTTCTCCAACCTGTTCGTCCAGACCGAGGTCCTGCGCGACCAGCAGGCGATCCTGTGCACCCGGCGGCCGCGCTCCGGCGCCGAGCGGCCGCCGTGGATGCTCCACCTGATGACGGTGCACGGCACGCCGGCCGGCGAGCTGTCGTACGAGACCTCGCGCCCGGCGTTCATCGGCCGCGGCCGCTCGGTGATCGACCCGATCGCGATGCACCGCCCGGCGCTCACCAACAGCGCGGGCGCGGTGCTCGACCCGATCGTCGCGATCCGGAGCCGGGTCGTGATCCAGCCCGACGACACCGCGCAGATCCACGTGGTCAGCGGGATGGCGGAGACCCGCGCCGGCGCGCTCGGCCTGATCGAGAAGTATCGCGATCGCCACGCCGCCGATCGCGTGTTCGAGCTGTCGTGGACCCACAGCCAGGTCGTGCAGCGGCGGCTCGAGGCCACGAGCGCCGACACCCAGCTCTACGAGCGGCTCGCCAGCAACGTGCTGTTCACCAACCCGACGCTGCGCGCGCCGGGCAGCCTGATCGCGCGCAACCGCGGCGGACAGTCGAGCCTGTGGGCCTACGGGATCTCCGGCGACCTGCCGATCGTGCTGGTCCGGATCGCGGACGTCGCGCACATCGATCTGGTGCGCCAGCTGGTCAAGGCCCACGCCTACTGGCGGCTCAAGGGCCTCGCCGCCGATCTCGTGGTGTGGAACGAGGACCCCTCGGGCTATCGCCAGGTCCTGCACGACGAGATCTTGTCGGCGGTCGCCGCGGTGGGCGACAGCCAGCTCGACAAGCCGGGCGGGATCTTCGTCCGGCGCAGCGAGCAGATCAGCGACGACGACAAGGTGCTGCTGCAGACCGTTGCCCGGCTGATCGTCAGCGACGCCGCGGGGACGCTCGCCGAGCAGATGACGCGCAAGCCGCGCGCCGAGCCGGCGACCCCGGCGGCGAGCCCGCGCGCGGCGCCCGCGACCGCGCACGACCCCGACGACGCGACCGCGCATGACGCCGGTCTCGCTGCGACGCCGGCGCCGATCCGCCGCCCCGATCTGGTCGACTTCAACGGCGTCGGCGGATTCACGCCCGACGGCCGCGAGTACGTCATCATCACCCGGCGCAACGCGCGGACGCCCGCGCCGTGGGTCAACGTGCTCGCGAACCCGTGGTTCGGCAGCATCGTGAGCGAGAGCGGCAGCGCGTACACCTGGTGCGAGAACGCGCACGGCTATCGCCTGACCCCGTGGCACAACGACGCGGTCGCCGATCCGAGCGGCGAGGCGTTCTACCTGCGCGACGAGGCCGACGGCCGGGTCTGGTCGCCGACGCCCCTGCCGGTCACCGCCGACGCGCCGTACACCAGCCGGCATGGCTTCGGCTACAGCGTGTTCGAGGTCACCGAGGCCGGGATCGCGACCGAGCTGCGGACCTACGTCGCCACCGACGCGCCGATCAAGTTCATGGTGCTCAAGATCCGCAATCGCTCGGGCGCCCCGCGGCGGCTGTCGATCACCGGCGTGTTCGAGCTCGTGCTCGGCACCGCGCGCGCGACCAACCTGCCGCACATCGTGACCGAGCTCGACACCAAGACCGGCGGCGTGCTGGCGCGCAACGCCTACAACAGCGAGTTCGCCGCGCGCGTCGCGTTCCTCGACTGCAGCGAGGACGAGCGCACGATCACCGGCGACCGGCTCGAGGTGTTCGGCCGCAACGGCGACCCCGCGCGGCCGGCCTGCATGACCCGCGCGCGGCTGTCGGGCCGGGTCGGCGCCGGCCTCGATCCGTGCCTCGCGATGCGCGTCCGGCTCGATCTCGCCGACGGCGAGGAGCGCGAGATCGCGTTCACCTTGGGCTCGGGCCGCGATCTCGTGGACGCCCGCCACCTGGTCGGGCGGTTCCGCGGCACCGGGCCGGCGCGGGTCGCGCTCGAGGGCGTGTGGGCGTACTGGAACCGCACGCTCGGCGCGGTCAACGTGCAGACCCCCGACGCGTCGGTCAACATCCTGGGCAACGGCTGGCTGCTCTACCAGGTCCTGGCCTGCCGGCTGTGGGCGCGCAGCGGGTTCTATCAGTCCGGCGGCGCGTTCGGGTTCCGCGACCAGCTCCAGGACGCGATGGCGCTGGTCCACGCCGAGCCCACGATCCTGCGCGACCAGATCCTGCGCGCCGCGTCGCGCCAGTTCCCCCAGGGCGATGTCCAGCACTGGTGGCATCCGCCGCTCGGCCGCGGCGTGCGGACCCACATCTCCGACGACTACCTGTGGCTGCCGTACGCGACCTGCCGCTACGTCGCCGCGCTCGGCGACACCGGCGTCCTCGACGAGAAGGTCGCGTTCCTCGAGGGCCGCCCGGTCAAACCCGACGAGGACAGCTACTACGACCTGCCGACGCGGTCCGACGAGTCGGCATCGGTCTACGACCACTGCGTGCGCGCGATCAAGCACGGCATGGCGTTCGGCGCGCACGGCCTGCCGCTGATGGGCAGCGGCGACTGGAACGACGGCATGAACCTGGTCGGCGAGCATGGCAAGGGCGAGAGCGTGTGGCTCGCGTTCTTCCTGTACGACGTGCTGTCGCGGTTCGCCGGCCTCGCGCAGCACCGCGGCGACGCCGGGTTCGCCGCGACATGCACCGCCGAGGCGGCCCGGCTGCGCGCCAGCATCGAGGAGCACGCCTGGGACGGCGGGTGGTACCGCCGCGCCTACTACGACAGCGGCGAGCCGCTCGGCTCGGCGACCAGCGCCGAGTGCCAGATCGACTCGCTGCCCCAGAGCTGGGCCGTGCTGTCGGGCGCCGGCGATCCCGATCGGACCAGGCTCGCGCTCGCCGCCGTCGATCAGCGCCTGGTGCGGCGCGACCTGCGCGTCATCCAGCTGTTCGATCCGCCGTTCGATACCTCGGCGCAGGAGCCGGGCTACGTCAAGGGCTACGTGCCGGGCGTCCGCGAGAACGGCGGCCAGTACACCCACGCCGCGGTGTGGGCCGCGATGGCGTTCGCCGCCGCCGGCGACGTCGCGCGCGCCTGGGAGCTGTTCGGGATGATCGATCCGCTGCACCACGGCAACACCGCGGCGGCGATCGCGGTCTACCGGGTCGAGCCCTACGTCGTCGCCGCCGATGTCTATACCAACCCGCAGCACGCCGGCCGCGGCGGCTGGACCTGGTACACCGGCTCGGCCGGCTGGATGTACCAGCTCGTCACCGAGTCACTGCTCGGCATCCGGCTCGAGGTCGATCAGCTCCGGATCGAGCCGAAGATCCCGGCGAGCTGGCCCGAGTTCACGGTGCACTATCGCCACCGCGAGACCGTCTATCACATCCACGTCACCAACCGCGGCGGCCAGGTCAGCCGCGTGGTGTGCGACGGCGCCGAGCAGGCCGACCGGCGGATCCCGCTGCGCGACGATCGGCAGGACCATCGCGTCGAGGTCGAGCTCGGCGATCCGTGATCCTCGCGCGCTGCCGGGCACACGTCGTGCACCAGCCGAAGACATGCCCAGAGGAAGCAAAGCCAAATACTCCAGCAAGCAGAAGCGCCAGGCCCACCACATCGAGGCGGGCGCCAAGAAGCGCGGCTATTCCGCCAAGCGCGCCGCGCAGATCGGCTATGCCACCGTCAACAAGCAGGATCACGGCGGCAAGAACAGCGGCAGTGGCCGCGGCAAGACCTCCAACAAGAGCTCGAGCCGAGCGGGCGGCCGCGCCAGCCACAGCGGAGGCCGGCGCCGCTAGCCGTCACAGGCGCGGCAGCGGGGCGGCCTCGGCGGTCTCGCTCGGGACCTGGCGCCGCGGCTCCTCCTCGATCACCAGCTCGAACATCGCCATCACCTCGTTGCCCAGCGCGGCGCGCTCGTCCTCGCTCATCAGCGTGCGGAGCAGCGGGAACAGCTTGCCCTCCTCCTCCTCGCGGGCGTGGTGCGAGACCTGCTCCTTGAGCAGCGAGATCTTGGCCTCGAACTCGTCCTGGTCGTCCAGGTCGCGGGGATCGAGCTCGAGCAGATCCGCGATCAACCGCTTGATCGCGAGGTGCTCCTCGACCGCCTCGTGCAGCATCTCGGAAGTTTGCTGTTCCATCGCCGCGGGATAGAAGATCTTCTCTTCCACCGTGGCATGCGCCGCGAGCTTGTCGGCGAGGTCCGCGAACAGCGCGGCGCGGTCGCCATCGCCACTCTCGATCTGCTCGATGAGCTGATCGACCTCGTCATGCTGGGATGTCAGGAGCTCGAGAACGTCGATCATGTCCTTCATATCGCCCGGTTCTGCAGCTGCGGTGCCATCGCGCAACTCGTCGTTCCCTCGACCGGGGCGCCGCGCGGATCCGCTCACCAGCACGCCCGGGTCATGCAATGACGCACGACCCCGGCGCGCTTGTTGCTCGATCGCCAGGCATGGTCCACGCCCCGGCGGCTCCTCGATCGTCCACGGCCCGATCGGCCAGCGAGCTCGCGACTGTTCCGCGGATCTACTCCGGGACGAGCGGCTGGGTCTACCAGGGCTGGCGAGCTCATCTCTACGCTGACACCCCGATCAAGCAATGGCTCCGCGTCGCCTCGACCGCGTTCTCCTCGCTCGAGATCAATGGCTCGTTCTACGTCCGGCTCCACGGTCACACGCGCAAGTACGCCTCCAGCTACAGCGGACCGTCGCTGCGCCGGTGGGCCGGCGACGCCCGGCGCTGGCGCGACGAGGGTCGCGACGTGTTCGTGTACTTCGACAACGATGCCGAGGGGCACGCGGTGCGGAACGCGCGCGCGTTCGCCCGGTTGATCGATGACGCGCGGGCGGGCTGAACCGCCACCGCAGGCCGGTCACAATCGCCACAAGCTGTGCGCTTCCCTGGGGTTCACCCGGATCTCACGCGATCCGTCGGACAGGATTTCCATGCGCCCGAGACACACCGCGCTCATGCGCGCAGCAACTCCCGCCAGAAAATGCACACCGACGCGTCGAGCCGACG